>Ga0116143_10001723_pt1 | contig 25639 bp, 20 predicted proteins | sample AD_UKC034_MetaG_FD_89745 | JGI IMG/M metagenome (GOLD analysis project Ga0116143, IMG submission 89745) | Active sludge microbial communities of municipal wastewater-treating anaerobic digesters from USA - AD_UKC034_MetaG | ecosystem: Engineered > Bioreactor > Anaerobic > Digestate | place: USA...
CTGCTATATTCTCAGAAATATAATACAAGAACCTGTTATAGGGGTCATAAGCAAAAGAATTGACAAAGTCCCTTGCAGCATCGGTGAATAACTCCCTGGCAACAGCTGTTGTTGGATCTACATAATAACAACTATTATTATCGGGGGTAACTAAAAAGTAATCCACCTGATTCTGGGTAGGCCCCACAAAAGGTCTGTTATTGGCGCCCTGGTGCCAGTTTGTAGGAAATGTACCGCTAACACAGGCATTAATATCAGACAACCAGAAAACAGCATCAGTTCCAACTGTAGTAACTGTTATTGTGACAGAGTTTACCAACCCGGGCACAGTTACAGTAGCTGAGGCATTATTTGAATTATTTGCTACACCACCTGCTATTGCTGTTATTGTTCTGGCTGTTGGAATACCTCCTATGGCATGATTTGCACCTCCAACAATATTTACTGTTGTTGCTGCTCCCAAATTATCAGTTGCTGTTATAGTAAAGACTGCTGCTGCATCCACATCGTATAAAACAAAATTTGGACCTGAAACCGCTGTATTAAAAGTGATAGTAATTGATTGACCATTAGCACTTGGGTTATATTGCACATCTGCTCCTGTATAATTCGCAAGATTTCCTGTATGTGTTACATTCTCGGCACTTATGCCACTACCCGGATTTACCAGTGCAATATTGCTGGTTGCAATAGTTAACCAGGTTTTACCAATAGCAAACCGCTGACTTTGTTCCATGGCATTAGTAACATAATTCTGGTAAGGTCCTACTCCGCCGCTGTTCCAGTAGTAATCCAGGTTATCCCAATTCAACTGAGCTTGTGTATACCCACCAGGGCATTGTGCGGATGCTTTATCAGGAGGCAATAAAAAAATAATTGCAAAAGCAATAAGCAGAATGTAAAGCTTTTTCATGAGACGAATTTTGGATACTGGTTTTTTATAAGTCGGATTCTTAGGATTAGAAACAATAACTCTTACTCACTACTAACAAAACACTTAAACACACTTCTATTATTCCTCATGCTAAAGTGAGAGTATTTACTTAGAAACACAACGAATACACTAAATTTTCTTCTCAAAAAAAGTACTTGTACAAATTGAATTCGTAAATGACACATAAGGGAATCGGATTTTTACCATTATTCGTCTGAAAAAATTAATCATGGTCATGTAGTTTTAAAATGAGTTTGTTAATGTCTGAAGCAAGCTTGCAGTAACAACTTTACATATAACAGAACCCAAAAGAAAAGATTCTTGCCCTGATTAAACTGAATTCATAGCGCAATGTGTAGCTCCATTTTTCTTAGAGTTTCCTCTTACGATATTTACTGACAATAGCTAAGTAAATTTTGGACCAGTATAAAATCGGAATGAAAATATACTTAGTAAAACCGTGTTGATATACTATTGCGTATGTAGCGGCTGTAATGTTATTTTACTAATCCATCATCAGGAGAAACCAACGTTAATCCTTATTTATGAAATCAACTGTACGTTATCGTACTCTTATCGGTGTCATTTTTCCATGTATAATGGGATTATTATTTCCATTAGGCTCAGTTGCCCAAAACGATGCTTGTGGAAGTGCCCCGGTATTGACATCTGCGCCAGGATGTTTTAACACCGCAGGATCACTACCGGTTGCTGCTACCTATACAGCCATTCCTGCTCTCGGATGTGGCGCAGCTAACGACGATGTATGGTACACTTTTATCGCCAACTCATCTAATCCAACCATAACACTTAGCAGTAATACGGTTTCCAACGTCCGTTTACAGATATTCTCTGGCAGTTGCGGATCACTTACTTCTGTTGCATGCGGCACTACTTCGATTGCTGCTTCAGGTCTTACACCAGGTACCAGCTATTTCATACGGATATACTCAACCAGTAATGCAAGCGGTACCTTCAATATTTGTATCACTGACCCTCACAATCTCTGTGGAAACGCAGTAACATTGACATCAGGCACAAGTTGTACCAACATTCCGGGTAATATGTATGGAGCTACTCTTACTGCCACCACCATAAGTGCCCCCAATTGCGCAACCGGTGTAACTTTTGATATTTGGTACAGGTTTGTAGCCCAAACGACTAATCCAACTATTACACTGAGCAGCATCGGTGTCAACTTTACAAACCCCGGTATACAATTACTTTCGAATAACTGTGGTGGCACATTCACATCATTTTACTGTGGCACTACTTCTATTGCAGCAGACTTTTTAACTCCGGGTACAACTTATTTTATCCGGGTATATTCTACCAGTGCTTCAGGCCCTGTTTCACCAGTCGGTGCAGGCTTTACTATTTGCATAACCGACCCTGTTTCACCGCCACCTTTTAATGATGAATGTGCTAATGCTATTAATCTACCAATATGGAATACCTGTAATAATATTGGAGGTAATATGGCAGGGGCCACAGCATCATCTACCCCTCTTAGTGGTTTATGCACCGGGCCTTTGGCTTATGATGTATGGTATAAGTTCAATGCAATTAATACTACAGCTACCATCACTTTAAGTAGTTTTGGCACAAACTTTCTCGCCACCCGTGGCGTTGAAATATTTTCCGGCAATTGTGGTTCACTTACCTCCATCGCCTGTGGTGCCACTACAGCCACTGCTACCGGACTTACGGCAGGGACTACCTATTATGTCAGAGTATACTCTACCACCACACCACTTCCAAATGGTAATGCAAGATTCAATATTTGTGCAACTACTACCAATGCACCAGTCCGATTTGGAAATAGTTATGTAAATATTTCAAAGAAAACAACCGGCGGTGTGGTTGAAACAGGCGACACCCTTGAAATAAGGATGACAGTCAATCATACATCCGGAACAATGTATGGATTACGATATGTGGATAATATACCAACTAATACCAGCATGCTTGCAGGTACTGGTGATTCTATCCGGGTAATTACCAATGAAGGTTTAACCTTCAGAAAATATACTTTAGCTGCAAGTGATGATGCAGCTACTTACCTTGCATCTCCCCCTGCTGGGCAATACAATATTCGGATAAATCTCGGCTTTGGTTCTTCTTCGACGGGAACCCCTGCAAATAATACTGATACTGAATCTGCTTCTGCAACAGGCACAATGGTAGCTGGCTCAGACAGGCCCCGTGGTGGTGGAGGAATGTTATTCGCCACCGCATTCCGGGTAGTTGTTACCGGCAGTCCGGGAGACACTATTAATCTTAATGCAGGTAAGTTCATTTACCAAACCTCGTTCGGAGGTTCTGATATAACACTTACTGCTAATCCGTTTAAAATATTGATCAGTGACCCATTAACTCTTTGCAATAATAGTATTGGTGTAAATAATGCTGCCGAATTTGGAGGAACTTTCGGAACAGGTACAGCCACTGACAGAACCACTGACCTCACAGCGCCAATTTACGGTTATACATTTATAAGCGATGTAAACGCTTATACACAGGTAGGTGATGGAAGATATGCAATTGTAAAAAACATGAGTCTTCGTAACCGAACCAACAGAAATGCCAACAGGATACCCAACTGCGGTACGCTAGCTTTTGATGATCCTCTCAATTGTAATAACAGAATGTTTAACGGACATTGGTATATAGATGGTGACCATACAGGAACCAATGATGCTGTTGGTAATGCCCCACCGGCTGCAGCAACCAATGCCGGGTACATGCTTATGGTAAATGCTGATTATGTTGCCTCGGAAGTATACCGCCAAAGTATTACCAACCTTTGCCCTAATACTTATTACGAGTTCTCAGCCTGGGTAAGAAATATCTGTCGTACCTGCGGAGCCGATTCTACAGGTGCTCAATTTGCAGGAACACCTACTGCACCAGCCAATGGATACCCGGGTGTATATCCTAATCTGACCTTCTCACTCAGCGACGTTGATTTTTACAGTACCGGGGAGATAGATACACTTGGCTGGTTGAAAAAAGGTTTCGTTTTCAGAACAGGCCCTTCACAAACAACTGCCACATTCTCTATCCGTAACAATTCACAGGGAGGTGGGGGAAATGACTGGGTTCTCGATGATATTGCTGTGGCTACCTGTCTGCCTAATATGATGTATTCGCCGTCAAACAACCCATTGATATGTGAAAATAATACGATAACAATATACGATACCATCAGTTCATATTTCGATAATTACACTTTCTACAAATGGCAAAGGAGTACCGATGGTGGTACTAACTGGGTTGATATTGCAGGAGCTACCGGCACAGGAACACCTGTATGGAATGGTTCTGCTTATGTGTATGTTACTTCTTATACCATACCTCCTGCATTCACCACTGCAGGAAACGATGGCGACCTGTACAGAGTAGTAGTAGGTACTACATTGCCTAATATCTCAGACATTAACTGCCAGTTTTCCGATCCGGTAAGTATAACACTGAATGTACTGACTGATTGCGGACCAGTGCTTACAACTGATTTGCTTTCAGTAGCCGGTCGCTTAACGAACAACAGAGCCACTATTAGCTGGGTAACTTCAAAAGAAGATCAGCCCGTTTACTTCATCATTGAAAAAAGTGAAGATGGAAGGGATTTTACCCAGATTGGTGCAGTGAACGGATATAATAATTCCTCTGCTCATAATAATACCTACCATTACACAGACCCTGCCATTATTTCCGGCAAAGTGTATTACAGGGTTGTGGTTGTAAGTAATCAGACAGCAAAGAAATACTCCCGCATAATACCGCTGGCTACAGGCAATGGTAGCTTCTCTTTTGAATCGGTACTCAACCCTTTCCTAAACGAAATGCAATATGAGGTAAGCTCCCCTGTCAATGGCTTTATGAAAGTTGAATTGATTGATGCCTATGGAAGAATAGTACGGGCAGAAACTCAGCAGATCTATGCAGGCATTAACTCATTAAATATCTATAATACTGATAAACTGTCTGCCGGTGCTTACCTGCTGAGAGCTTCGTTAAATGGTAAGATGATCATCCGGAGAGTAATAAAGAAATAGAGTCAATTCCTTGTAAAGCACCCCTGCTTAAATTGGATTTTTGGCGATATCCGGCGCTGGTGTTGATTTATCTGTTACTGAAACGATTTTCATACTTTTACCCGGAAAATAAGCTACATGAGTGCAAGTATAAAACCAGTAATAGGCATATCCTGCGGAGATCTTAACGGCATAGGTATAGAACTGATCATTAAAACCTTTTCGGACAGCCGGATTCTTGAACATTGTACTCCTGTCATTTTTGCTTCCGGAAAGGCAATAAATTTTTACAGAAAATCTGTTCCCGAAGCGAATTTGAACTACCAGAACATTAAAGAATTTAACCGCATCAATCCAAAACAGGTTAATCTTTTTAATTGCTGGGAGGAAGAAGTGCAGATAACACCGGGGCAATTAACTGATATTGGCGGAAAGTATGCTGTTCTTTCCCTTCAAACCGCCGTTGCAGCTCTGAAACAAAAACAAATTGACGGACTGGTTACAGCACCCATTCATAAAAAAAATATACAATCAGCTGATTTTAATTTTACCGGGCACACCCCTTACCTGAAAAACATATTTGGCGTTAATGATGTTGTTATGATGTTATGTGCCGGCGATTTCCGTGTAGCACTGGTAACTGAACATGTTCCGGTAAATGAAATAACCAAACATATTACCAAAGAAAAAATTGTCAGTAAACTTACTATCATCAACCAGAGCCTGCAAAAAGATTTCGGAATCGATAAACCAAGAATAGCCGTACTTGGATTAAATCCCCATGCCGGTGATGAAGGATTGATCGGTAATGAAGAAGAAACAATAATTAAGCCCGCCATCAAAGAAGCAAAAAACAATAACCTGCTTGTGGTGGGGCCTTATAGCGCTGATGCTTTTTTTGCCAGGCGGGGTTTTGAAAAATTCGATGCCGTATTAGCTATGTACCACGACCAGGGATTGATACCGTTTAAAACACTGGCTACGGGTGAAGGGGTAAATTTTACAGCCGGATTACAGGCAGTTAGAACTTCTCCTGATCACGGAGTGGCTTTTGATATTGCCGGAAAAGACAAGGCAGATACATCTTCATTTCTGGCAGCTATATTTGAGTGTATTGATATTATAAATAGAAGAAATGGCTATGAAGACAGCCGGAAAAATCCATTAAGAAAAATGACTCCTTCAATTCTGGCCAATGCTAAAGATGAGATTATTGAAGAGGGTTAATTTCATTTAAAAACAGAATCAGGCACTCCCTTATTTATTGTATAGGCAGAATAAGTGATTTCAACTTTCCCTTTCTTATTCTTTAGCTTGTCTGCAGGTTCTTCTTTTTTGCTGCCATCATCATAATCAAAAGTAATTCCTTTGGGTAATTTGTAATCTTTTGTATTAAATGAGAAACTTACCTTATCCGCTAACCCGTATTCGGCATATTTACCATAGGTCATCTCCAGTTCATAAGTGCCATTCTCCCTTGTTGTTGTCTTGGCTTTTTTAATTACATACTGCACTTCATCCACATATACTGTTGACAGTACCACCTCAGCGTTTTCATCCTTTGGAAGCAATTTGATGATTCGCAGGTTTGTTCCCGCCTCTTTACCAACATCAATAATATCAAACCCCTCCGTATTAATAAATATATTATTAAGGTTAATATTTACAGAACCCTTCGGGATAAAAGAAATTCCGCTCTCGTTATTAATGCGAAGCTTGTTGGGCTTTTTATAATACACTTTGACATTTGCAATCGGTGCTTTTATGAAAACAACATTTGTTTTCATCTTGCCTTTTGCCTCATAGTCATTGACCTTCTCCAGCTTTGCCTTTACTTTATTAATAATATCCTCTGCTGCCTGTCCTGCTGAAGAAAATACGATGAAAATGAAAAGGCCAATAAAAAAAATACGTTTCATGCTTGCTAAAAATTTATGTAAGTATGTCCTTTTTCCGAAAAACCCATACTGCTGTACTAAAAAATAAAACAATATATGCCACGAGAATTCCCAGGCTTCTTAATACTGCCGGAAGATTCTCTATACTTCCGTTAATGGTCGTCCCTTCTGCATCAGCTTTTACATAGAAAAAACCCTTCCAGGCCACCATATGAGAAGTAAACAGGTAGGGCTTAATTGTCTTGTCATAGATCGGGATATTCATTTCAGACAGAATAGTAAATACAATTACGATACTCATTGTCGCAATGATCGGTCCGATCGAATTCTCTGCAAAAACACTCAACAGGAAAGCAAGAGCTGAAACAGTGGTAAGCGCTACAGCAGCATATCCGAAAGCAGCCACATACCGCCACAAAACATCAAAATCCTTCATTTGCTCAATACCTTCTGAACGAAGAACAACCATATCATTGGTTCCGAAGATTAGCATACTGCCAAATAAAGCCAATGCTGCCATCCAGATCAATAATGCCAAAGTGTAAACTACCGACGCAGCAAATTTAACCAGCATGTATTGAGTACGGCTTACCGGTTTAGTAAGAGAAAGCCGTAATGTTCCCATATTGGCTTCTCCGGCAATAGAATCCCCGGCTATTAATGCCACCAATAAGGGCATTTGTATCAACAGTGTATTTAAGATTACGAAACAGATAAGATAGCCGTTGAGTAATTTATTTTTAAACTCATCTGAAAACTCAAAAGACCCTGACAGGTTACTCATTAACAGATCCACATATGATTTACCATCGAATTTTAAAGCCACCTGTATAAGAAAAACGATAGCAGCTATAGCACCAAAAGCGATATAAGTGCGGGGCCGTTTGAATATTTTAAATAATTCAATTTTTAAGAGCTTCCACATGGGGTTGGCCGGTTGTTAATGATAAAAAATAATCCTCCAGTGAATGTTTTGAATGCAAGGAAATCACATTGACTTCCATTCTGACCAACTCTTTAAGCACTTCGGGTATCCTGTTGCGATGCAGCTTTAGTAGTACACAGTCATTCCTTCTCTGCTGGACAAATTCCCGGAAATCAGATCCACTAAGCTTTTCAAATGCTGCTGCATCATTGGTTGTTTTTAATTCAACAACAGTCTCGGCAGGGTCAAACAGATCATTTACCCTTCCTTCTACTAACTTTTTCCCTTTATCAATAATAAGCATGGAATCAGCTATCAGTTCTATTTCGCTTAATAAGTGAGATGAAATCAGTAAGGTTTTGTTCTTCTCCCGGCTGAGCATAAGAATAAGATTCCGGATATCAGCAATACCCTGTGGGTCCAATCCATTAGTAGGTTCGTCCAATATGATAAGTTTGGGATCATGCACCAATGCTGTAGCGATACCCAATCGTTGTTTCATTCCTTGTGAATATGTTTTTACTTTGCTATGTGCCCTTTGCTCCAATCCGACCATTGCCAATTGGTCCATTAATTTTTTCCCGGAAATTTTTATCCCGCTCATAGTGGCAAAAATGCGAAGGTTCTCCAGTGCCGTAAGGTATTTGTAGAGATCTGGCCGTTCAATAATAGCACCTACTTGCCTAAGAATCTCCTTCCGGTGTCTTTGCAGATCCATACCGAATATGTCAATACTACCGGAGGTGGGCTGAATCAGTGTGAGCAACATTCTGATAGTGGTAGATTTACCGGCACCATTTTGTCCCAAAAAACCATACACCTGGCCTTCTTCAACTGTAAAAGAAAGATTCTCAACTGCTTTAATATCCCGGAAATGCTTGGTTAAATGATCAACCCTGATAATTGAACCCATCGTAAAAAGATAACGGCCAAAGGTATTAAAGGTTTAGCCCTGTTAATGAAGTATTTAAGGGTTTAAGAAAATATTTCTTCGAAAAGCCTTGCAATTATTAAAGTCATATCTTAGGTTTGTTTCCGATTCGGAAAACCACATATATCAACGTAAAACTACGATAATTGTCCGTACCAAAACACCATTTCCTCTCCACCATTTGAGTACGCCATGTAAGTAGAAGATTACACCGGGTATATGGAGCAACCGAAAACTAACATCCAATATTTCTGTGGGCCCTTTGAAGATCGAATTCAAAAACCCTAAGAAATGTCTGCTTACCTCATATTAATAATCGCTTTTTTAAACTTTCCGGACACTTCATCCGGTGAGATAAATAATACGACCCCTTTTACAAGCCTTTCGTTCTCCACAGTACCTAAAGCTACTACCCATAGCAAGGTTACAGACTTTAATTGGAACATCATTAGTGATAAAGTGTTGCTGAATTGGAAAGCTCAGGCAAATGAAAAAGTTTCGATGTTTGAAGTAGAAAGAAGTAATGATGGAAAAAGTTATACTATTGCAGCATTGGTATTTGGCACTGATGAATCACTAAACAACAAATACCAGTTTTTTGAAAAAATCAGGAAAACGAGAACGTTTTACAGAATTAAACTGATAGATAAAAATCAACAGGTATCGTATTCAGAAACAGTTACAGTGGAACCGGGCCGTTAATAAAAATAAACGTATGTCTGAAAAATTAAAAAAATCGCTGAAAGAAGGGTATAGCCGCCTGAAAAAGGCAGTTGAAAAAATAGTCCGATCCAAAAAAGAGCAAACACCACAACTTGTTTTGCAACCAATACGGAATAATAACAGGCTGAGCCACTAACCAGCCCACCTTTTTCATACACTTAGAGTATCAAAAGAGAAGAAGCCCTTTGTCTAAAGGGCTTCCTCATTTTTAAGTTCCTCCAAGATATGACTGAAGATTTACCACATATTCCTCAAAAGCTTTAATACCCAACTTTGTTATTTTACAGGTTGTTTGCGGATAATTATCCTTAAACTGCTTTATTACATCTATATAACCGGCATCTTTCAGCTTTTGTATCTGCACACTGAGGTTACCTGCTGTAGAGTTAGTTTTTTCTTTTATAAAAGTGAATTCAGCCTCCTTCACGCCAATAAGAAGTGACATAACGGCCAACCGCAGCTGGGAATGTAATATAGGATCGAGTTCTTTAAACATTTGCTTGTGCTAACTCACTTTTGGCTTTTCTGTAATCTTTCTCCATAATGATACCTGGAACCAGCCATGCAAAGATGGAAGACAAAGCGACTAAGATCAGGTCAATTTTTATCGGAGTATAAATTGTTACAAGACAACTCACCCAACAAAGTAAACCTCCCCACAGCATTGGCTTGAATTTCATACTAACCCCTGTAACAAACGTAGGCAATCCATAAAGCATCAAAAACAAAGGAGAAGTAAATTCATACAACCTGAAAGGATATGCGTTTCCGGTTAGTTTCCTGTATTCATCCGCAGCGGGATCCCACTGACTGTACATTGCACTGGTGGTATAAATCATCAGAAAAATACAAATACCAAATCCCATCCACAGTGAATCCATAAAACCATCATCATAAGTCTTTACTTTTCTTTGTTTCTTTTCCTTTATCGTAAAATAAATCTGTGGGATTACTGCAACAATAGTAAGCAGGTAAATATCAAATGGCAGCCTGTACCCGAAATGAAGCTCGGACAGCCTCACCAATGAACAAATAGCGATTACTGCCCCCCACATAATGGCTGCAATACCCGTATCATGACAGGCATCTTTTGCTTTATTGATCATTTGCGTAATCAGATCAAGGCTTTCCTTTTCAGTCAGTATTTTTTCCTGCTCATTCATGATGATCATATTAGTCGTTAGCAATCTTGTTTCTGTAACGTAACATATGCGCCGGGATGATATAACTAATTAAAATAGCCCCTGCACCAAAAAGCATCTGGTAATCATAATTTACAAATGTTGATCCAATGGCCAGCGCCCAGGCAATAATACCCCCGATGATCAGTGGTCTGAACTGGATAAAGTTGCCGGATACAAACGTTCCTAGCCCATACAACATAATAAAAAAGGGGAATATCACAGTTCCCCAACCCAGCCTTGTAAGGATCATACCTAATACAAAAAAACTTATTGCCATACCAGCCCATAAGTGTTTCATGTTTTCATCTACATAGGTTTTTGCTTTAACAGATGTACCCTCCTTTCTGCCCTGGTAAATCGAGAAAGCTACCCCGATAATAATAACTGTCCACACCAGGTAGTGCTTTTCATACTGGAAAATATTCTTTAATACAAACTGGGCTGTACAGGCGATGAAAGTAAGCCATCCCCATACAAGAAAATAAATACTGTTGTCAGACATGTTTTGCTTGGTCTTACTGATCATAGACCGGATCAGTTGCAAGCTTTGTTCTGGCGTGAAATTCTCATTAGTCATAGCAACTATTTTTAAACGACATAAAGCAGCCGGGACCCGGCTGTCTTCAGTCTATTATTTTTCTTATTCCAGTGTGAGAAAATACTTAACCTGGCCTATTCCCCAGGAAGGGTGAATACTACTGGCAGGTTTAAATGCTTCATACTTTTTCATAGCTTCCTCAAAGAGTTTTTTTCCCTCTGTCTTACTTCCTCCCCATTGCTCAGGTGTATAATACTTATCAATACCTTCCAGTAAGTAAACTCTTGGGTTTTCCGGATTCAGGCTTTTTGCTATTTCAAGTGCTTGTGCGGCCGGTTGTCCATAGGTCATGTACCTGTTCATAGGGTCAGCCATCATCTTACCTGTATTAAACATTTTTTTCAGACACATGATCTCGGAATTATTCTTCTCCAGCTCTTCTGCTTTGGCAAGTAATGGTTCTGCTTTATCCATCAGCGGGTCAATCTTATCCAGCTCCTGAGTTTGAAAATATCCGTTGGCTTTATTAATGTAGCAAAGAGCTGCATAATAAAAAGGCAACCATTGTGTTTTCTCTGCATTGGCTATACGCTCAAAAGAGTTAGCCAGTTCAGTCAGTCCCTCAGAATTGCGGGTTGTATCCACAGCTGGCACCAACGCTTCCATAGCTTTAAGATATTTTTCGCTTTGCGCAATTGTTACAGTTGTTATTGCCAGTGTAAGTAAGACAAATAAACCTTTTTTCATGTTTTTATGATTTAAATAGTAAAAGATTATGATTTTTTATTTTTCAATTTTTCATACTCCCGTTCTGCCGAATTAGCCTCCGGGTAAACATAGGCGCCGAAATAATGAAAGATTATACCAATACCCCAGCCCAGGGTTGGCCATACAGGCCATGGAATACCCCCATCATAGCCTCTGCCTTTTGTGATAGCCCAAAGTATCCACAGAAAAGCATTGACAATGATATATGTAATCAGATTCGTTTTGAAGCTGGCTCTTTTCTGAGCTATTTCCCAAAGCTTGGGATCCTTTTCAGGACCAGGTGCATGTTGATCCATAATATAAAAATTAATAGTTTATAATCCGTTATTGATTACTTCTTCACTTCTATCAACCCCGAAACTTATAAAAGCCCCAATAAAAACAAACATTCTCGAAGTAGGCACTATAGCTTCTTTTCTCTGTCCATTATAGGAATATGTGTACCCATATGTTTGTTTAATATTGAAAATATTACTTACCTGCAATACATATACAGCGAAAGATTTTGCATCCTTTTTACCAATAGTGGGCAAATAATTGATTGCAAAACTTACATTGTGATAATCCGGAATAGTGCCCCGGTCATTAAACTTATAATTACTTCCGTCAAATCCAATGTTATAATAGGGCCGTCCGCTGCTGTAATTGTATGATGCATTGAAGTTCATCTTCAGGCTTTGAACAAACTTTTTTGTAACAAGAGAGGCAGTATGTTTTGCCGCAAAATTTGGTGTAATGGCGAAAGGAAAATTAAGAAAATCTCTTTTGGTGTCCAGGTATGAATAAGATATCCAGTAATCAAAATTCTTAATTGTCTTTCTGTCTCTCCAGAAAAACTCAATCCCTTTTGCATCCCCGAAACCGTTATTACTAACTGCAGCTTCAGTAAACCCAACAATAGCAGTCTTAACAAGATTATCATACTTTTTATAAAAAACCTCTGCCCGGAAAGACTGCTGGTTCAATACCTTTTGGTATTGTAAAATATAATGAGTCGCCTTCATGTAGGTTAACTCGTTGGGAGAAGGTAAATATCTTCTTTCCGGGTTCTGATAAAAAATACCATAGGCGACCGAGGCCTGGCTTCCCTTACCTATTTTATAAGCAATAGAAAATCTTGGTGCCAGGTTTGTTTTTCTAAGTGATGAAGAATGCTCCATACGAAGTCCCCCTTTTATAGCGAGGTCATTTGTAGCATATACATCAGCTTCGGCAAAAAGAGATTTAATATTCTCCTTTAGCTTACCTGGATATTTTTGCCCGTTGTAAGCTGTATATTCAGATTCATCATTAGTGTAATTATACTCGCTTCCAAAACGGATGGCACTCAGCCCCTTCAATTTCTTTTCAAGAACCGCTTTGGCATTAAAATAATTTCCCTTCAAAATGATACCAAATGTTTTTGATTCAAGGCCACCAAGTATTACATCACTCTTATTAGCATCCTGCATTCCGCTGTTAATATTGTCTTTATTATTAGTATAAGAAATACCTGTCTGCAACTTCCATCTTTTAGGCAGATTCTCTTTCCATGACAGATTATGATAATGGTTTGTGTTGCTGATAGCGAATTTATCCATATAGCCAAGTGAATCGATACTATTAGTGGTAAATGCAAGTCTATTACTGCTGAAATAGCCGTAGTATTTCAGCATACCTGTTTTTGATGTCTTGATACGAAAGTTGGCATCTGCATTATGGTAAGCAGGTACCCGTGAATAATCCTGGCGTTGCTTTATCACCGCAAATGCAAGAGAAAGGTCTGTATAACTATAACTTCCCCCGAATGATGATTTCTTGTTTTTGGAAAGATGCTGGTAACCGGCACTAAGGCTCAACACACTTATACCGAGGTTGGCAGATGATTGCTCTGGTAAGTCAATAGATTCCAGGATCAATGCCGAAGAAAGTGCTTGCCCATATAAAGCTGAGTAGCCGCCAGTACTAAATACGGTTCCCTTAAAAATAAAAGGTGAGAACCTGCCAAACTGTGCAATATTGGGAACACTGCTGAAGAAAAAATTATTTACCAATGTGCCGTCAATAAAAGTTTTTGTTTCTGCAGCCGTACCTCCTCTGACGTATAACCCTTCGCTCTCTCCCACCTGTTGTGCCCCTGGTAATGTTTTCAATGCCTGTGTAATATCTCCGTTTGCACTGGCGGTTGTCACAATATCAATTGGATCCAGAACTGCAGCAGCTCTTTTACGGTCACTGGCTTCAAAAGTACCAGCCGAGAGTACTACAGCGGTCAATTCAGTGACTTCCTGTTTCAATACCACATCTATCGTTATTATACTTGATTCCAGCTTAACCTGCTGCTCAAAAGACTTAAAGCCGATATTCGAAACAAGCAGCAGTTGCGTTCCTTTTTCAAATGTTTTGAAACTATATCGGCCAAGAGAGTCAGAAGTTGCCCCATCGTAGCTGTCTTTGATAGCAATGCTGGCTCCTGCCACAGGATTATTTTTATTATCCTTTACAACACCCTTTATTGTTACCTGGGCAGTTATTGCCTGTAACAGAAAAGTGCTTATTATAATGGTATATAATTTTTTAAACTTTCCCATAATTCACGGTTTGGAAAACAAATGTAAAGTAGTTTATAATATAAACCAAATTATTTTAAAAAGAACCGTCCCGCCTAGGGCGGAACGGCTGGAACCCCTATTGAAAAATATTCTTAGTGCTTAACTATCTTTTGCTGAGCTACTTGTCCTTCACAACTTACTCTTACAATATAGAAACCTGGGGTCAGGCTTGTTACATTGATCACTTCTGTCTGGCTGCTGTTAGCTGTTTCAGTTCTTTTAGCAATCTGACCATTGGCATTGAACAATTCATACACTGCCTTTTTATTTTGCCAGTTAGCAGGCACCGTAATACGAAGCTCGTTATTAACCGGGTTAGGATAAGTGAGGATGGCGATAGAATTACTTTCTTTACTGTCAATTCTGATAATACGGGTTGCAGACAACTGACTTTTTCCATCAATATCAACAGAACGAAGCCTGTAATAAATCACTTTGCTTTGAGTGCCGGAAATATTATCTGAGAGAGTATAATTAGCCGTTTCAAAAGCACTCCCGTAAGAGAACACCATGCCTGCATCACTATAGTTTGAACCATCTGTGCTTTTTTCAACCACAAAATGACTAACGTTAACTTCGGATGCAGTTGTCCATTTCAGATCAACTTTATTATTATTTAATGAAGCAGAAAAAGCAGTGAGACTTACAGGCAATGTAGACGGAGGGTAAGCAAATCCTTTCATATACAGGCTAAACTGCCTGGTAGCACTTGTACGATTTGATGTAATTGTACCGTATTTAAGTGTATAAGAAGAAACATCAGATTTTGTAGCAGTAAACATATTGGCAAGGGAAGCAGTATCAATACCACTCCTCTCAATTCCTAATATGTTCCTGGCATAATAAGCACCAGTTATAAGTTGCGAAACGAGGATATCAGGTGTTCCCATCCAGTAAGACATTGTAGCACCTGCGCCATATCCAATCTCAACAAATTCTTTAAGAGTGCTATTACCATCCAGGTCAAGGGCGGTTGCATTAACTGATTGTAGTATTACGGGTATGGTTGTGTTTTCCTGAACAAACTGAATAGAGAATACTGCATACGAGCTTCCAATGAAATTTCCTGATTGAACAGCAGGCTGAAACGCCGCTTTATAACCTGTACCATTACTGTTATCATCTATCTTATTCACTTTGGCGCCATTTACTAAACTGTCAATTGTTATCAGGGCATCCACATTAGTGGTTACACTTGCAAAACGATAAACGGCTCCAACTTCAAGGTTTGTTCCTGAAATATGCTGAAAGCTTTCAAATTTTAATCCGTCAGATAAAACCGGGAGAGATTGAGCCTGGGTTAGTACACCTGAAGCTGTCACAGCTATCAGCAGCACAAACTTCACAAGGCTTTGCTTTAAGGGTACAATTGTTTTCATTGTTTTCAATTTAGGGTCAAGATTAAGTTAGTACGGTTGTTGAACTCGTCCCTTAGATCGCAATGAAACCCGATATGTAAGATTTGAAACTTTCCGGGAGTAATATCCCTTGATGAGAGTAGTTAGTTTCAGTGGTCGGATTTCGTTGTTTCCTTAGGATTCGTTCGATTCGAACACAAACATAATACGCAGTTTTTTTACTTGCAAGTTTATCGAGGATTTTTTCGTAAAAAATACCGTATTTTATGTAGTAATTTTACTATAACTACTGATAATCAACAACATAAAAAACTGATAAAGCTATACATATAAAAGGCATAGTCAGATAATTTAGCTTGCCAGTAAAATCAATATCCGGCAAGTCAAAGATGCATCTTTGACTTGCCGGATATTATAAAACAACTATAACTAGGGATTGCAATTTAAATTGCCTTATAGATTTTTACACTTAAAACAAATTTCGAGACAAGCAGATAGATAAATAATTACACCTAAGCAAGTCTGGCTTGCTTAGGTGTAAAATTAATTAATACTGATGTATTTATTTTACTGCAATATTATTTTCTGTGATATTGTTTCTTCATTTCCTGACACCTGTATTATATATACTCCTTTCAGTAACTTATCAGTATTAAGCTGAGTATAAGCTCCTCCCTTTAGTTTACTGCTTTGTATTAATTGCCCTGTCATATTCAGCATATTCACAGTAAAATATTCAGCATTTTCTCCTACAATAGAAACAGTCAATAATTCACCAGGGTGTACAAGAGTTGGCCGAATAGCTAATGCAATTCCTTTGACAAAATTTACCAGAATGATTTTACTATAGCTATAACTGTTATCATTGTCTATCGCTTTTAACCGATAATACATTGTAGTGCCACGAACAGCCACATTAAAATCTGTATATGTATATGCCCCGGAAGTCTGATTATTAGAACTTAGGGTAACAATCAAATTAAAGGGCTCTCTCCCAGTATTTGATGCTTCTAATCGATATTCCCTTAAGTTTTCCTGATTTTCAACAACCCAACTAAGTTTCACGTCATTCCCGGTTTTAGTAGCTGAAAAATCAAGGATTTTTACAGGTAGAGTAGATGTAAAATTGAGTGTTATACTACCCGGAGATGGGTCTTCTTTACCCGCATTATCAATAGCAGCTATTGGCAGTACCACCGCTACATTTCCATCTTGGGGATCTATGCTTACTGGCACTGCAATACCTGAGCCATTATTGTAGGCTACTGTTATTCCGGCAACAGGCCATGTAATACAGGTAGTGGCGGGCGGGCAGGTTCCCCCGTTAATATACGTTGTGCCATTTATAGTTATAGTATTAGCGTTAGATGGAAATGCTGTTATACGCATCTGGCTAACAGAGCCTGGCGTCAGATCACCCGTATTGGGATTGCCTCCAGTACTGTTCTGAAATGCAGCTGAAGGAATAACAACATTGGTAAACCCTCCTGGATTGGGAGTTGTTGGCTGTGTGTTTATTGCGGTTTCAGGTAATGCCTCTATACCAAAATCGTTTCCAGCAATGTCAGAAGTAGTAGTGTTAAAAGCAGCTGTCTGTAAAGGGGAGGTATTAGTCCAGCCTGCAGTAATATTATTGGAAGGGGCCGGGCTACCAACTACTCCCTGAACTGTACTTAACCTTAGTGTAAGTCCGGTTGTATTAAGTGGAGCAGTTAATGAATAGGTACCATCCGCAGCTACCAATGCCGTATTCACAACATTACCGGCATTATCTACCAGATTTGCATATATCGGACTGCCGGTATTAGTTCCTGTTTCACCTGAAGTAAAGATATTAGTAAATGTACCATTAGCGCTGTTATTAACATCATTCCATACAGTACCTGATAATACAATTTTACTAAAGGTAAGATTACCGATTGCGATAGCCTGTAGTGCTGGATTAGCCTGAGCTCCTGTTTGATTATCGTATCTAAGTGTAAGTTGAGTTAATCCCCTTGAACCAAAGCTAACTTCGACTGAAGCTTGTTGCGTACTCAGGGCAGTAGTATTTGTAGCAGCATTACCTCCAGCGCCACTGGTCGTATTAGCATGAACCACATTACCGGCAATGGTAAGATAGCCGGAAGGGTTTAATTCTGTTATTGACTGAGGCAATATAGTTGCACCATTATTCAAACCTGAAATAGTAACCCTGTCGAAGTATGTATTTGTAGTAGGGCTATTTTTATCAATATCTCCAACCCGAAAGGTAATACCATAAACAGGCTGAGAAAAATTATATACTACGTCTACAAATGCTGTATTACTTGTCCAGTTAACATCTATTTCAAGGCAATCAGCTGAACCAGCTATAATAAAAAATCCGGCTCTTCCGTTATCAGTGTTAACAGAGGGAGCCGGAATCGCACCGGTAACATTTTGATAGGTACCTGCTTGTGAATTAGTGATATTGACGGTTACGTTTACTCCAGACCCCCCTACGTTATTAGCTGTGCCACTTGTTCCTCCATCCACCCAGGCAGGGGTAAATGAAGAGCTCCAGTCAAGAGTTTGAGATTTTACAGCATAAAAAGAAAATAGCAATAGCAACAGAATAGATAGATTCCTCATAGATTAAATAGTTACTATATAATATCACTTAATTATTATAAGTGCTCATTTCGAGTCCAATACAATTAACAGGACAACAGGAAGAGGGTTTTCATTTGACCAACCATTAGCCTGAATATGTTTACCCTCTCCTGCAGCCTGTTTTACCTCAAAGCACAGTAAAATAAAATCAAAGTGACCTGTTCACAGATATATTTCGACAAAACAAGCTTTCCTAACGATAAAATTATCTTTGAATAAGTTAAAAACCAATAACACATTAGCTAAGGCATGCTACCAAATTCACAAATAGTCAACACCATCCAAAATAAACTACCCTTTTCCGCTATACCAACCAAGCTAACAAATTACATTAGCTTTTATCTTGTCAATTAATCAGGCAAAACAATCCAATAACAAAGCACAATTCTGCGTCGGTCATCTTCCACCATATAATCCTTAATGGTTGGTAATGGATACTCCTCTCCTTTCCCCTGACCTATATATTCAATCCGGAAGTCCTTTGTCATAGGGAAATGCTGTTGCTTCTGTATATATATTTGCTCCAGGTGCTTAATAAGTTCCCTAGCCCTTAATTCAGATAGCTTCTGATTTAGTTCTTCCTTTGTTGCACTTTCTTTTCCTGTCATAATCTTTAAGGTATCATATAAAGGGCCTTCTGAAAAACCGGCTCCGTCTGCAAACCCCAAAATAAGTAAAGAAGCTGTCCTTGACTTGTCATTGTATTTATTCGAAAATAAAATCAATGAATCAATAATTGGGGCAAATGAAGCTTGTGCAAAATCTACTTTATCCTCTGGTATAATATACTTGCCGGATCCAAAAAAGGCTGCAAGATCAAAGAGGTGATAACTTGCCACATTAAGTCCGTCTTCAATCATCATATAAATCTTCAGCCTTTCCCCGGCTGTTGAGGTATCCTTCTTCAATGAATCCAGTGCCGGCAAAACAATCTCTTTATATCCTTTTCTGAATTTCTTTTTATCTTCTATCAAAGACTCTAATGTACTAAGTACCTTTTTGGACGAATCTATCTTATTTGTATACCTGTTTATCCTGGTATCTATCAGGTGCTTTATATTTTTATCAATTTTCCCTTCATCTAGCTTCACGACAGAAAAATCCTTAACAGAGCTGATCCTGGCAGTTTCACTCTTCTGTTCTTCTTTAAACACTGCTATTGCTTTACGGGTATCTTCAATTTTCCGTTGTGTACCACATGAGGAAAGAATGATTCCTGTAGCCAATAAAATAAATAAAAAAAATTGGGGTATCATTTTGGTATGGGTTTAATGGAGAAATCTTCATTGTTATTTATTCGCTTTAACTTGTTTACTTTCCGTTGAAATATTTTTCTATACACATTTTCTTTTGTTTCCAGTAGATTAGTTATTCCCTCAACTTCTTTGCCCGGTTTAAGATATAGTTGAATAAATGAGTTTTTCTCAGCTATACTCAGCTCATCAGCAGAAAGAAGTAGATCATTAATTGTTTCACTGCCCCAAATATTTGCTTCTCCTGAAGTCCAAACGGTTTTCTTTTGAGCGGCATCCGAAATAAAGCCATCCAGTATCATTACTAACATAATAACAAAGGCTCCTGACCAAAGGAGTATAAATAAATTTCGTTCAAGATTCTGGCTGTAAATCATACTTAATTTTCTTATCCTTGTTCTATCGCTTCCTGTATATCCTTTTCCAGCTCATAAAGCTCATAAATAATATCATTAATTATTCCTGTGAAATGGTTTTCATTATTTAATTCCCTCGATTCAATATGCAACTGACGTATTTTCCTCATAACCTGTGTATCACCTCCTAAAGGAGAAAAGGTTGAAATCATGTGATGACAATCAGTATTAATATTATCAGCAACAGGGTTTCGTATTAAATTTTCCAGTCTTTTGACAGCACCAGGTATTTCCAGCTTTATTTCGGCTAATATCCTGTTCACCATTTCTTCATCCCCTCCTGACAAATCCAATAAAAAAGTACTATGGAGTATAGGGTTTTTATTGACTTTTTTGCTGCTTCTTTTATTTTGCAAATAGTTTTCAAATACTGCAACCAACCGTCCGAATTCAACAGGTTTAGCAATATAATCATTCATACCCGCCTTCAGGCATTTCTCCCTCTCCCCGGGCATTGTATAAGCTGTCATTGCTATAACCGGAGTTGAAAAAGAAGCTGTTTGCCGCATAGCCGATATCGCTGCATATCCATCCATAACGGGCATCTGAATATCCAATAAAATGAGGTCGTATTTGTTATTCGTTACTGCCTCTATCGCTTCCCTCCCGTTAGTAGCAATATCCACTTCTATATCAAATGTAGCAAGTGTATGTTTTAAATAAAGTTGATTTATCCGGTTATCTTCAACTACCAAAATACAGGCACCGGGATAATAAAAATGTGTGTTGAGTTGTTCATTTGTATTTTCTTCACTTATGGGTATAGTAACTTTTTCAAAAGGCAGTATCACCGTAAATTCTGATCCCTTTCCAGATTCACTTGATAAAGATATTTCCCCGCCCATTTGATCAACAAGACTCTTTACAATACTAAGCCCGAGGCCGGTTCCTTTTGTTACCTGCCCTTCATCCGGGTTGAGTTGCTCGAAACGTTGAAATATCTTTTCATGCATATCTGCAGGCACCCCCACCCCTGAATCTTTTACACTAAACCGTATCCAGCTTTTTTCCTTTTCCTCATTATATAAGCTTACACCAACATTCACATATCCTTTCTTTGTAAACTTAATTGCATTACTGATCAAATTTATCAATATCTGTGCAAGCCGTTCAGGATCTCCTTTAAGCAAAACAGGTACATTCTTCTCAACTTGCTGAAAAAAGCTAAGTTCCTTTTCCGCTGCAGCACTTTCAAACATATACTCAAGTGTTTGCATGACATGGGTCAGGTCGAACTTTTTGCTTTCAATCCTCATTTTCCCAGCTTCAATTTTCGAAATATCCAGTATATCATTCACAATATTCATAAGGTTTTTCCCGGCGTCTTTAATAATTACTGAATACTGTTGTTGCTCTGCATTTAATGGTGTTTGAGAAAGCAGCTTGGTAAAACCAATAATGGCATTCAACGGGGTACGTATCTCATGGCTCATATTGGCAAGAAACTGATCTTTTATCTTAGCGGACTTAGTTGCAGCAGCCGTTGCTTCCTCAAGCTTTGCTATCAATTGTACCTGTCTCATATGCCTGTTGATAATGATAGTAGCTAAGATTAAAACAGCTCCGATTGCAATAATTGCCAGTACCTTGTTATACGCCGATAATTTTCCTGAAACCTTTGTATTATTGGCAAGTGTATTTTCAAGATCTTTTTCGAGATAGCGCTGTATCGAAAGGGCTATTGTATATATACTGTCAGCGATATGGAGTTTTTTTAATGACGCTGCTGCCGGCACTCCTTCTGTTTGTTTCTTGTTTAATACATCGAGGCTTATCTCAATTTGTTTATTGATAAATTCATTCAATCTTTTAAATCCGGCTGTCCCTTGTTCACTAAGATTAATATCTTGCAGCAGTGATGCATTATAACCAAGCATTGTTAATGAGTCCTGAATAGATTGTTCCTGATTCTTTTGAAATGTACCCGCAATAAGTTTTGTCTCCAGTTCAAAACTGAGATTAATAAGATCCTGCAACCGGTTATTTACAGAGAAAGTAATTGCCGCTTCCCGGTTTCCCTTTTTTAAGCCATTAATATTTCTGGTTGTAAGCATTTGCGCTGCTGCCACCAGAATCATCAGCCCAAAAGCCAGCATAAATATCCAGAACAAATAGCCTACACGTACTTTCATCTTACTATTTACATTGGTCTGTAATTAAAGAAGTCGTAAATGTCTAAGTAATTCACTTCTGTAATTTTCCGAAACCGGTAATGGAGTACCCTGTACAAAAGCCGCGCCATCCTCTATATAATCAATCTTACTCACCGGAATAATAAAACCCCTGTGAATCCGTACAAAATCATTGCCGGATAATTTTTCTTCCAGGTTTCTTAACGTGGCATGTATAATATAGTTACCCTCTTGTGTTACAATTTTCACATAATCGCCTTTAGATTCCAGCCATAAGATATTTTCAAGCATTATTTTTCTTATAGCCTTACCATCACGGATGAAAATAAGATTATTTTCAACCTGTTTTACTTTTGAGTTTTTAACTACTAATAGTTCCTTCGCTTTTTCTACTGCGAGAATAACTCTTGAAACAGAGAACGGTTTTACCAGGTAATCTACTACGTTTAACTCAAAAGCTTCTGCTGCATATCCTGCCTTTGCAGTTACCAGTATTGTAAGTGGTCTCTCAGGCAGAGCTTTTAATAATTCAAGTCCAGACATCCCCGGCATTTCTACATCCAGGAAAAGTATATCAATATCATTTTTTTTCAGCCGGGGAATTGCAGATAGTGCATCTTCAAATTCTCCTGCCAGTTCAATAGTATTGATCTTGCGTAGCATCTCGCTCAGCATCAATCGGGCAACCTTGTTGTCGTCAACAATAAGTACTTTATGCATGTTTCCTTGTTGCTCTGAGGTTTGAAGCAGTCAAGGTCAATGGTTTTACAAAAGTAAAAATCCTGCACTAAAGCAGGATTTTTAAATATTAACTATGTTTAAGTTACTTATATGAAGGAATCAATCCATTCGCCAATTCCACCATCTTCTTAATACCTTCCTCAGGTAAATTTCCTTTTTTGAACTCCGCCAGTACATCAGGTAGTTTATTTTCCATTTCCATTAAGAAATGCTCTTCAAATTCTTTTACCCTTTTGACGGCCACATCTTTCAATAGCCCATTAGTACCCAGATAAATGATAGCTACCTGCTTCTCTACCGCAAAAGGAGAATATTGTGGCTGCTTCAGCACTTCCACGTTACGGGCCCCTTTGTCAATTACATTTTTGGTAGCCGCATCAAGATCACCACCAAATTTAGAAAAGGCTTCCAGCTCACGATATAATGCCTGGTCCAGTTTTAATGTACCGGCTACTTTCTTCATCGATTTGATCTGCGCATTACCACCCACACGGCTAACAGAGATACCAACGTTGATCGCCGGACGGATACCTGATAAGAACAGGTTTGTTTCCAGGAATATCTGTCCGTCTGTAATGGAAATTACGTTTGTTGGAATATAGGCTGATACGTCTCCGGCCTGCGTTTCAATAATTGGCAATGCTGTTAATGAACCACCCCCTTTAATCAGATGCCTGATGCTATCAGGGACATCGTTCATGTTCTTTGCCACATTATCATCGCTGATAACTTTGGCAGCTCTTTCCAGCAAACGGCTATGCAGGTAGAATACGTCACCCGGATAAGCTTCACGGCCGGGAGGACGGCGAAGTAACAAAGAAACTTCACGATAGGCCACAGCTTGTTTAGAGAGGTCATCGTAAATGATCAGTGCAGGGCGACCGGTATCACGGAAAAATTCTCCTATAGCTGCACCCGCAAATGGCGCATAGAACTGTAATGGAGCAGGATCAGACGCAGAAGCCGCCACAATGATAGTGTAATCCATAGCACCATTGTCCTGTAATGTTTTCATTACGCCGGCGATAGTAGATGCTTTTTGACCGATAGCAACATATATACAGTAAACAGGTTTACCTGCTTTGTAAAATTCTTTCTGATTGATAATAGTGTCAACACAAATGGCCGTTTTACCAGTCTGACGGTCACCAATAACCAGTTCTCTTTGTCCACGACCAATCGGGATCATCGCATCAATCGCCTTAATACCAGTTTGCAAAGGCTCTTTTACCGGTTCACGGAAGATAACACCCGGAGCTTTTCTTTCCAGCGGCATCTCATATAAATCACCAGTAAGCGTACCTTTACCATCAATAGGATGACCCAGGGTATTTACCACACGACCTACCATTCCTTCGCCTACTTTAATAGAAGCGATCTGGCCGGTACGTTTTACTTTGGCTCCTTCCTGGATACCACCCGTTTCTCCCATTAATACCACACCCACATTATCTTCTTCCAGGTTTAATGCAATGGCACGAACACCATTTTCAAATTCCACCAGTTCACCATAGCGGACATTACCCAATCCATATACACGGGCAATACCATCACCGATTTGTAAAACTGTTCCAACTTCTTCCAGGTCTGCACTGGCGTTAAAGTTGCTCAACTGCTGACGCAGTATAGCACTTATTTCATCTGGTTTAATCTCTGGCATATATCTCTTTTTATCTTTTATAAATTATCTGATCTTGTAAATAAAATCGTTATTCTCAAATTGCTTAGCTATAGCTTTCAGGTCGTAAGCAACGCTGGCATCCACCAGTTTATCATCGATTTGTAATACAAAGCCGCCAATCAGGTTCTCATCTATTTTTTCTTCCAGTTCTACATGCTGAAAACCGGCTGTTCTTTTTACTTGCTCGACGATGGCATTTCTCATCAGGTCGCTGACAGGAGTTGCTGTTGTCAGCTTTATTGTTTTTATATTCTTATGCTCTTTGTAAGCTGCAATAAAAGCGGTAATTATTTCGGGTAAAAAGCTTTCACGGTTTTTTATAATCAGCAACCGGTTAAAACCAGCCGTTAATTCACTTATTTTTCCTGTGGTAACAGTTTCAACAATTTTTCTTTTTATATCCTTCTTAATAACAGGACTGCGTAACAGATTCACAAAATCACGGTTGCTTTTGCAAACCGCCTGCAACCATTGCATGTCTGCAAATACATTTTCCAATTGACCCTTCTCTAACGAAAGATCGATCAGTGATTTGGCGTATCTGTAGGCTAAACGTGGATTCGGCATTCTATAGCTTTTAGCTTTGACCTTTTCTTTTACTGTATCCGTTATCGCTAACGGGCTAACAGCTTAATTTAATTTTACTTCACCAACAAGCCCTTTAATATGAGCTTCCTGGGCATCTTTATTTCCCAGCTCTTTTCTCAATACTTTTTCACTTACTTCAATCACCAGTTTACCAACCTGGTTTTTTACTTCTGTCAATGCAGCCATTTTTTGTGCATTAATAGCAGCCTGCGCCTCTGTAACGATCTTGTTTGCTTCAGTTTTAGCCTGCTCCTTTGCTTCATTGATGATCTTATCCTTTGTCTCCCTGGCTTCTTTCAGCAGTTGA
>Ga0116143_10001726_pt1 | contig 25609 bp, 21 predicted proteins | sample AD_UKC034_MetaG_FD_89745 | JGI IMG/M metagenome (GOLD analysis project Ga0116143, IMG submission 89745) | Active sludge microbial communities of municipal wastewater-treating anaerobic digesters from USA - AD_UKC034_MetaG | ecosystem: Engineered > Bioreactor > Anaerobic > Digestate | place: USA...
AGATATCGGCACAAACAACTCAGGAACAATGGAAAGGGGAGCTGGTTGTTGATGTGGGCGGTACAGAAACCTTTTTAAAGTTTGATATTGAAATTATAAAGATTAAAGGCGAAGAAAAGTGTTATGGAGAAAATACACTTTGGATTGATGTAAACAATATAAGTTATTTTGCCAGAAGTGCTTTTGAGGGGACATATAATGAAGAAGGGGTGCTTGATTTTTTTGATACAGCCCTTATTGAAAGCACGGCACCTCAGTCACCCTATTTTTACTGGTGCGTAAAGAAGGGTAAACTGTATGCCGATGATAATAAAATGACTGGTGAAATATTAAGTCAATCTCCCAAAGGCAACTGTGCGCCCGCATGGGCACGACTAGAAAAAGTAGAATGAAATTTGTTTTTAGGAATTATCTGATGATTATTTTTTCTCTTACCAACACAACTCCCATCTGACGTATTTCAAAAAGATATACGGATGCATTCAAATTCATATCTATCAGTTTTTCGTATAAGCCACTGAAACCTGTTAAAGTTTCGCTGTACAGCTCCTGTCCAAGCATATTAAAAAGATATATTTTTAAGTCAAGGGTGCTTTCGGCATAGAATTTTACAGTAAACATACCCTTGTTGGGATTGGGATACAGCATAAAGTGCTGAAGATTATTGGTATATGTGCCGTCGAATCCGCTTGCTGAGTGCTGATAATAAACGGCATCGGAAAAGGTAGTACATCCGAAAGCAGATGTTGCAGAGAGTGAATAATAGCCCGTAGCAGCAATAAAGCAAGTCTGATTGGTAGCCCCGTTTATAGGGTCGCCATTAAAATACCATTGCAGCGAGAATCCTGCAAGCAGTGTTTGCAGCGTGTCGCCTGTTTTCCAGAAGGTGGGTTTGGGAGGGTTGTTGTGAAATGTGATAAGCGTAGTGTCCGACTGTGCTTCACAACCATTGGTATCGCTAATTTTAACAAAGTATTTACCGCTTGTCAGCACATATAACTCTTGCTGGTTGGCACCCAGCAGGAGAAGGGTGTCGTTGTACCACTGATAATTGCTTGCACTGCTTGCATTTAATAAAATTGAATCATTGACACATGCATCTGTTGCGGGTGTTGATGTAATAAGTGGCTTTTGTGGCTGAGGATACACAATAACCATAACGGTATCGTTAAAAGTAAGAACGGGTCGCGATGTGATAAAACTGATACCATCAGAGCCAGACCAGAGGGTGTTGCTGCTGCTGTTGCCTGGTATCGTAAATGTCTTACAATGGTCATCCTCTCCTGCCAGCCCACCATCTTCATCCCATACTTCGATGGTGTAATTCTGATTGTGATAGAGCTGAATGCCCGGAAGTGTAAAATTTACTGGCGGGTCGGTATCCAAAACACAGCTTGTTTCGTGCAATACCGTTCCTGAAGCGTTTTTAACCTTTATGTACAGGTCGGGTGTCCCCAAAAAGTCTGTACAATTAGTACCCAATACACTTACACTGTTTAAATAATTGAACGTCAATGTGTCGATAGTGGTGCTGCAACTCACCGCATATTGCCCCGGATTTGAATAGGTCATATCTGGTGGTGCTTCTGATGTGCTCGTAAGCCCGTTGCCAAAAACCCAACTATAAGTGTATCCACTCATGCCGTTGCTGGGCAGGTTGCTCTGGAACGATGCCGTTACACTGCCACATCCTGTACTGTTGATAACAGTAAAGCTCGCACTTCCTGAACCACCCGGTAAAATTTTTATAGGAATAGTAAATGAATCATCTGAGGTCTGATTACCTATAATTGTGTTTACATAAGCCCTCACAAAAACAACCATATTGTATTGTCCAGGAAAAACAGGCGTACCGCATATCTTGGCACAACCATGCTCTGTAGCAGGTGGGTTCTGTGAAGGGAAAAATGTATTGTTGGTGGAGCTCGACTGAAAACTTAAACCAAAAGGTAAACCTGATACATTTAAAACCTCAAGCTTATTAAGTGTTACATCGGTACCTGAAGAATGGGTAAACTCTGATGGCAGATAAAAGTTGACATCAGTATCATAATACTGACCTGTAGTGCCATCGGGTAAGGTGTCGGGCGTTAAGCCAGGAGCTGCCGGACTGATGATAAAATTCATATCCGTGATACAGCCCGGACATTGTGCCTGCAATTTAGCTACGGAACATAATAAAATGAAATGTATTAATATTAATTTGTAGTGTTGTTTTTTCATAAAAAATGACAATTTATTAAGCGAAATTATTCAAAACTACCAAATAAAAATATTAAAAAAAGGTTAATTTTACCAGAAATATTCATATAATTTGCTTATTTGCAAAAAGATACATTTAAAATGAAAAAGATTCTTATTGTAGCTGCTAGCCAAATAGAAGTTAAAGAGCTTTTAAAAAAAAGGACGGTTGAAAAAGTAAATAATTCAGATATTATATCCTTTTCTTTAAATAACAAGGAAATAAATGTGCTTGTAACAAGAATAGGGATGGTAGCAACCACCTATTATTTAACAAAAACACTTTCAGAAAGTACTTATGACTATGTAATAAATATTGGCATATGTGGGTCATTTAATAAGCAGCTCAAAATGGCTGAAGTGGTAGAAATTACTGAAGATATTTTTGCCGAAATAGCTGTTGAAACATCAGAAGGATTAAAAGCATTCAACTTTAATGACGACAATGGCAATGAGTTTTCTAATAATGTAATAAATAAAAATCCCATTCTAAGTCCATCGCTTATACCTCTAAAAAAACTTAAAGGTATTACTGTAAATACCATTACTGCCAGTGCAGATAGAAAAAAAATGCTTACAGATTTATACAATCCCGATGTTGAGAGCATGGAAGGAGCCGCTTTTTTATATGTGTGTAATGGCTTTAATATGAGGTGTTTGCAGTTAAGAAGCACCTCAAACGAAACAGGGCACTATAATAAAAATTCGTGGTATATCGAAAAAGCAGTTAAAACGCTTACAAAAGTTGTTGAGCAACTGCTTATTGAATTATAAAGGGTGCTCGTCTGGTTCAAATAACCTGCTGAATTTACGCGGGATATTGGTTTCAAAAGTCATTACCTCCCCCGATACGGGATGTATAAAACTTAACCTCTGAGCATGAAGAGCAAGACGTTTAATAGGATTTATTTTGGCTCCATATTTTTTATCACCAACAATGCTATGACCAATGTCCTGCATGTGTACACGTATCTGATTTTTTCTGCCCGTGTCAATAGTAATTTTTAACAAACTATAATAGGGTGTTTTTTTTAAAACAGTATAATGTGTAATGGCTTTGAGCCCATCCTTAGGGTTTTGACTCGAATATACTTTGAGCGAATGGCCTTCTTTTAAATAAGACTCTATGGTGCCCGCTTCTTTGTTAACACAACCCTCTACAACGGCTATATAGGTTTTATCAAGTATATTTTTATCCCAGGATTTTTGTAAAGTGTTTTTTATATCTTCCGATTTGGCAAAAATCATCACACCCGAGGTGTCTCTGTCCAGGCGGTGAACAATAAATATTTTATTTTCAGGATTTTGCTTTTTTACATGATTGCTCAGCATCGAAAAAGCAGTATGGTCTTTCTGTGTATTGGTGGCAATGGAAAGGATGCCCGCATGCTTGTCAATAACTATAATATAATGGTCTTCGTACAAGATGCTTATGCCTCTGTAGCTCTTTTCTCTTTCAATCCTTTCTGTAAGCAGCGACACCTCTTGTCCTGCTTTAAGCATATAATCGTATTTAGTGATAAATTTTCCATCAACAACAACCTGTTTGCTGCCAAGGAGGGTTTTAATATTGTGCCTGTTTTTTTTCGGCATCTGTTCAGCAAGAAATGCAAATAAGGTCATTTCTTTGCTCACCGTAAAAGTTATGGGCTTCTGTTTGTTTATGAATTTATCGGTATTAATTCTCATTATTTACTTTGGCAAACGCCCAAAAATTTTTAGCAGGGTGCGGTGAAATTTATGAAATCCTGTTACCGGCTCAGAAAACATAAGGATACATTTACCATATATGAGGTGCACACCTTCTTTTTGTGCCAGCTCTATGGCTTCGGGGGTGTCGGAGGTTTGTTGCAGCCAGATATGTTTTATGTTTTTCTGTATCAATTGTTCAACAATACTGTATGTTGAGCCGGATGGTGTAAGCACAACAGCTGCTGTTACTTCATTGGGCAATTGGCTAATTTCTTTGTAACATACATCCTCATTTATCTTGTCGGTGTGCTTGTTTACAGGAAAAACATCATATGCCTTCTTTTTTAACTCAGCATATACAATATTACCAAACTCTTTTTTATTACGCGATACACCAATTAAAGCAATTTTTTTTTGAGTATAAAAGTTCTCAATATCTTTTTTTGTTATCATCGGATTAATATTTTACAGTATATTTCTGTTTAGCAAAAGTACAGAAGTTTTCTGAAATTTCGATGATTAATTTGGTTTTAAATAACCTCTGCAGTCACTGGGATTGTAATGTTTCTATCCCCGAACATTCAAGGGATCTTGGGATTGGTATTGTATGGATAATCTCAGAAAGATATTTTCTTGTTATGAGGATATACCCTTGCATTATGGATTCAAGCTGTCAATTTCTTCCTTCGACACACTAGGGGGGAACTCTTTATTCTTAAGTTTTCTGATAACCAGTTGAGCCGTTTTAAGAGCCATTTCTTCTGTTTCGAATGGCATATTTCTGTTTATCGATGGTATAAGGGGTTGATGAATCAAGGGTTTGTTGTTTTTATAAATGTCGTAACCCCAACCTGAAGAGTCAATCCTAAAGGTTTTAATGGTGTATTCATCGCTCGGGGTAATAGTCCCTGAATTTCTATCATTGTTACAGGAAGCCGTGATGGCAATGATAAAACCGCCTAAAACGACGCACAAATGAGTAAGCTGCATTTTATCAGTAAATAATAAACTTATCAGTCAGTATGTGTTTCTCTTTAACACTCAGAGAATATATATAAGTGGCTTTTGCCAGCCGGCTGATGTTTATGTGTTGTTCAGTATCATTCACAACCGTGCTGATAACTGTCCTGCCACTGAGGTCGAATATTCTGAAATGCGCAGGGAGTGACTGTTGTTCTACAGTCAGAAGTATGGTTTTATTCGTCATATTCATTTTAATAAAAGCCAATGGATTGCTTGTGTTATCATTTATTGAAGATGAGGTAGGTGTATATTCCCAGAAATCACTTAAATAGTTGTTGTTGGGTGCTCCTGACAGTCCCATGCCAATATAACCCTTGTTGTTGATAGTAAAACTGGCGGCATAACTCCTGCGGCTTTCGGAGAATGCTGATATCGTTGTCCACGAATTGGTAAGCGGGTTATAGGCATATAAGTCGTTCGAATAGGTGGGAGAAGGATTATAATTTGTTGTGGGGTTTCCAGTACCTACATATGCTATTCCATTAATTACAAAATAGGTAGGATAATACCTGGGTGAGCCTGGAAAATATGCTTTAGGAGTCCATGTTTGGCTTACGGGGTCAAACTCGTAGAAATCATTGTAATTGGTATTATTACCCTGACTTGAGCCAAAGCCAGCATACCCTTTGCCATTAATAGAAAAGCCGATAGCACCATAACGCGCATTGGAAGAAAAATTTGTAAGCGAAACCCAGGTGTCTGTCGAAGGGGTATATTCCCAGAAGTCGTTAATAGAGCCCAAATTCTGCCCCATCCCAAGGTACCCTTTTGTCCCTATCGAAAAAGCAAAAGCACCATACCTGGCAGTACCGGGGAAATTATTTTTCTGTGCCCACATATTAAGCATCGGATTGTAAGCCCAAACAGTATTCTTGAATTGGTTGTTAATGTCGTAACCCGTGCATACATAAGCAATATTGTCAATCACAAATACCGCAGGAGCGTACATATTACCGCAGCTTCCCCCACCAAAGTCAGCTTTTTGTGTCCATGTTCCAACTGCAGGATCAAATTCCCATAAATCATTCTTGTAGATACCCGGAGCCGTTTCTCCGCCACCAATGTAACCTTTATTTAGTGCCGAGAAAAAATAGGTCGCATACCTGCCATTTTCACTCAGACTTGCTTTCTGCTGCCATACGCCCTGCCCGAATAGAGTGGCGCTTAATATGATGAACGCTACAAGAATATAAAATTTTCTCATAAATAATAAATTTTTTCTCATAAATAATAAAATTTTTCTATTTTACCTAAAGATTTACAAATCAAAGCCAAAAATAGTAATATATTTTTATGAAAATACATTTTAAAAAAAATATTTTTATCAACAATACGATATCAACCAAAAAGAACCCCTAAAAGTTACTGTGTGCCTAATTGAAATAATATATAAGAACAAACCGCCAACAAGATAATGAAATTAATTCCGAATTAATCATGAGGCGTTTTGTAAAAAACGAACAGACGATTCCAGGAAGGGAGTCCCAATAAGATTTGTCTTCCTTCGGCGGAATGAGAGGGTTTTACCTCAGGTCGAACCTGTCAGCATCCATTACTTTAATCCATGCTTTTACAAAATCGCGGACAAATTTTTCTTTATTGTCGTTTTGTGCGTAAAGTTCGGCATAAGCACGCAAAACGGAGTTTGAACCAAACACTAAATCAACACGGGTGGCAGTCCATTTCAACTGTTTTGTTTTTCTGTCAATCACATGGTACAGGTTTTCGGAAATAGGTTGCCATAAGTAATTCATGTCGGTAAGATGAACAAAGAAATCATTGCTAAGTACACCTTCCCGTTCGGTAAATACGCCATGTTTTGAACCACTATGGTTGGTTCCCAATACCCGCATGCCGCCGAGTAATACTGTCATATCGGGAGCAGTAAGACCCATGAGTTGTGTTCTGTCTAAAAGCATCTCTTCGGGCTTAACGGCATAATCTTTTTTAATCCAATTTCTGTAACCGTCGTGCAGGGGTTCGAGTACCGAAAAGGATTCAGCATCTGTCATTTCGGCTGTAGCATCTCCCCTTCCCTGATTGAAAGGCACTTTTATTTTAATACCACCGTTAATTGCTGCTTTTTCAATAGCCGCACTTCCGCCCAGCACGATTAAATCTGCCATACTTACTTTTATACTTAAGCCGGATTGTATTTCTAAGAGTTTAGTTAAAACCCTTTTAAGGCGTATAGGTTCGTTGCCCTCCCAGTCTATTTGAGGGGCAAGGCGTATTCTGGCACCGTTTGCACCACCTCTGTAATCGGAGCACCTGAAAGTGCGGGCACTATCCCATGCCGTATTAATAAGTTCAGTTTGTGTTAAGCCACAATTTAAAAGTTTTATTTTCAAATCTTCAATTTCAGAATCTGAAAGTATATAATTTGCCTTGGGGATGGGGTCCTGCCAAATAAAATCTTCACGGGGGATATCCTTGCCAAGATAGCGGCTCTTGGGTCCTAAATCGCGGTGTGTCAGTTTAAACCATGCCTTGGCAAAAGCTTCTTCGAAAGAGGCGGGCTCTTTATAAAAACGTTCAGAAATTTTTCTGTATTCAGGGTCTATTTTCAGAGCCATATCAGCATCAGTCATCATTGGGTTTCTGCGAACACCCGGTAGGTGTGCATCAAAAGGTTTATCTTCTTCCTTAATATTAACCGGCTCCCATTGCCAGGCACCAGCAGGACTTTTTTTGAGTTCCCATTCATAAGTAAAAAGCAGGTGAAAATAGGTATTGTTCCATTTGTCGGGATGGGTTGACCATGCACCTTCCAATCCACTGCTAACAGTATCTTCAGCATTCCCTTTACCCTTGGGGTTTTTCCAACCGAAGCCCTGTTCTTCAATATCGGCTGTTTCAGGGTCGGGTCCCAAGAGCGATGCGTTGCCGTTGCCATGAGCTTTCCCTACAGTATGCCCTCCTGCTGTTAAGGCAACTGTTTCTTCATCATTCATTGCCATACGTTTAAAGGTAACACGCATAGCTTGAGCCGTTTTTAAAGGGTCGGGCTTGCCGTCAACACCTTCGGGATTAACATATATCAAGCCCATTTGTACAGCGGCTAAAGGATTTTCGAGTGTTTCCTCGTCCGATTTATTGGCATAGCGGTCTTTACCCAGCCATTCTTTTTCGGCGCCCCAGTAAATGTCTTTTTCGGGATGCCAGATATCTTCTCTGCCACCACCAAAGCCCAATGTTTTAAAGCCCATGGATTCGTAAGCCATGTTACCGGCAAGGATAAATAAATCAGCACATGATAATTTATTGCCGTATTTTTTCTTAATGGGCCATAACAACCTGCGGGCTTTATCAAGATTTACATTATCGGGCCAACTGTTAAGTGGCGCAAAGCGTTGGTTACCTGTATTGCCCCCACCCCGACCATCAGCCATTCGATAGGTGCCGGCACTATGCCACGCCATACGAATCATCAATCCTCCATAGTGCCCCCAGTCAGCAGGCCACCAATATTGACTGTCTGTCATCAGCTTTTTAAGCTCTTCTTTTACTGCTTCCATGTCGAGCTTTTTGAACTCCTCCCTGTAATTGAACTCTTTATCATAGGGGTTTGTCTTTGTGTCGTGCTGGTGCAAAATATCCAGATTAAGTGCATTGGGACACCAACTCATCACCGAACGGTTGTTTTCTGTGTTCGCCCCATGCATAACAGGGCATTTCCCTTTTTTTGAATTTTCCATATTATATATTATTATTATTAAATTTTCTTCCTAAGTGTCGTTTTATGTTTTCTATTATGAAATTGTTGGTGATGTTTTACTAAGCCATCAAAAAGCATAAAATCTTATACATTTTTAAATAATGCTGTAATTATAATTAATCAAGCATTATGTTTAAAGTCCAATAACCATAAACTCGGTTCTTCTGTTCATTTGTCTTCCTTCGTCCGTATCGTTGGTGGCAATAGGTTCGTCGAAGCCATAACCTTTGGCTTCGAGGCGGTTTATATCTATGCCCTTGTTCACGAGGTAGGTAACCACCGACTTAGCCCTTTCGTCAGATAATTTTTTGTTGTAACGTGCCGAGCCCTTATTGTCGGTGTGTCCCGATATTTCAATACGTAAAGTAGGTCGTTTGTTAAGAAAGTCTAACAGTTTTTCGAGCTCCTCTATTGATTCGGGGCGCAGTGTCGACTTGTCGAAGTCGTAAAAGATGTTTTTAAGGATGATTTTATCGCCCAGCTTAACATCTGTTATATTTTCGAAGTAAACGACTTCAGGAACAGAATCTTCGGGGACCTCTTCAACTATTAAATCAATTTCTTCAAGAGATGGTTTGGGCTTTTTGAGAAGGTACATTTTAATAATTACATTATTAAGGTCTGATTCGGCAATACTGATGGTGTCGAAGATGGTGTCGTAAATGGCAACAGAGGCAGCTATTATGGAATCCATATTTGCTAAAAAGTTTTCATCAGTAACCGAATCATTAGTAAAGGTACTGCTTGAAATTTTAGCTGAATCGGTTAACGATTCGATGATTTTTGTGGTGGTAGTTGTTGTTGCCGTTGTCATTGTATCTGTTAGGGGCAATGCGCCCGTAGCAGACAAAGAGTCGATTTGTGCGGCTCTTATATTTGAATTGGCAACCACCATAATGGCATATTTTTTACCAATGGGAAGTTTGGTGTAATATTCTCCTGTTTTATGGTAGGTATAAAGATTTCTGGAAAAGTCACCATCAATTTCTTTAATATAAATAGTGGTTTCAAGGGGACGGAAAAATATTTCATCAAAAACATTTCCTTTTAGTATTGCCACTTGTTCAATTTCTCTCACGATAATTATCCTGTAGATGTCCATATCTCCATACCCTTCTTTACGGGAAGAAGAGAAATAAATTACATCGGGGTCTGTTGTAGGGTAATAGAATACATCGTCTTCTGTTGTATTGATGGGAAATCCCATGTTTTCGGGCTTTGAGAAATTCCCTTCTTCATCGAGTACTGCCGTAAACACATCGTAACCACCCATACTGTCGTGCCCTTTAGAGCTGAAGTACATTGTTTTACCATCGGACAGTATAAAGGGAGATTCTTCATCATATTTGGTATTTATTGTGGGTCCCAGGTTGATGGCAGCAGACCATTCGCCGTTTGATTCTTGCACTGATTTGTAAATGTCGGTACCCCCCAGCCCTCCCGGACGATTACTTACAAAATACATCGTTTTGCCATCGGGCGACAGACAAACATGCGGCTCCCAGAAGTTGGTATTCACCGTTAGCTTTTCGGGTTTAGACCAGTCTTTATCTTTAACAGTACTCATATAAACATTTCCGATACCTTTATCGTCGCGGTAAATAAATAGTTTTTGTCCATCGTGAGAAAGACTCACGGTGGCTTCATGCCCTTTTGTGTTGATAGGAGGTCCTACATTGACAACATTTTTCCACTTCTCATCCACATCATCGTAGGTAGCATAGCATATGTCCTCAAAGTATTTTTCGTCCACATCTAATAAACCCCCTACATTGTTAGGGCGGCGGGTAGTAAAAAACAGGGTTTGTAAATCGGAAGATACAACGGGTGCATATTCGGGCCATTCAGTATTGACATGAGGTCCAATATTCTCGACGATTATTTTGCGTGCATGAGCCATGTGTACACGAGCATTATGGCAGGTTTCTATCCACCTGTCGAGTTCATATACAAAATCAATATAACGGGGAAAAAAAGCATATTCAGATTTAAGGTAGTATTTAAACAAATTAAAATAATAAATGGCTTCATTAAATCGGTATTTTATTTGGCTTACAATACCGAGATAAAAATAGGTGAACATTGAAGCAGATGTGTCAGAAAAAAGCTGATTGTATTCGGGGTCAGCGTATGGGAGCGCCCTCCATAAGAATGGCTCTGCTTTTTCAAATTGGTTAAGGTTCATATAACAGGCACCCACAAGAAAATTGATGTTGGGATTATTTATATTGGTTTTATAAAGCTCGAGTAAGATAGCAAGGGCTTCGGCATCTCTGTTGGCATGTATGAGATAATCAGCTTCAATATATTGGTTGATGAAAGATTTGCTGAACTGCGAGAACAAGCTGTAAGAAGTTAAAAATAAGATTAATATGATTAAAAATCTTTTCATAAAAACCCCCATATTAACGATTACAATAAGAATTTATCACTTTATATACTTCTTTGTATCCATATTCGCCAGCTAAACTAAAATCCTCACAAGCTTCGGTTATCATATCAACTCTGAATTTTGCAAGACCTCGTTTATAATAGGCAATGGCTTCTTTGGCATCGAGTTCAATCACTTTTGAAAAATCTTCAATGGCACCTGTAAAATCGTAAGCCAGTGCTTTTACATCGCCTCTGCGCAGGTAGCTTTGGATATTTTGTGGTTGAAGCTCTATGGCTTTGCTGTAGTCTGCAATAGCTTCAGTGTATTTATTGCTGATTGTTTTGGCATCGCCACTGGCTATAATATATAAAACGTTTGTGGGGTCAAGCTCACGGGCTTTGGTGTAATCGTTTATAGCACCAGCGTAATCTTTAGGGAAATGGTGTTTGAGAGAGCCGCGACGGTAATATATCAGGGCTTCTTTAGGGGCTTTTGATATAGCCATATTATAGTCGTCTACCGCTTCGGCAAAAGCACCTTTTATAACTTTTACATTACCTCTTAATACAAATGCCTGAGCATCATTGGGGTTTAGTTCAATAGCTTTGTTAAAATCTTCGAGGGCAGACTCAAAAAGCTCAACTTTCATCTTCTGGCGTCCTCTGGCTGTAAAATTATCCCCATTTCGCGGGTTTCCTTCAATAGCAGTGTTAAGAACGGTGATGCTGTCGAGGAATATCTGAAGGTTTTTTTCGGCAAAGAAATACTCATCATTATAGCGGTTATTTTGAAATGCCAGTTTAAAATCTTCTATAGCTTCGGTATATTCACCAATTTTTATTTTTGCCAAACCTCTGTTGTAATAAGAGTCAGCATCGGTAGGCGTGAGTCTGATAACCTGATCATAATCATCAATAGCCCCTTTGAAATCTTCAAGTATATAATGTTTTAGAACGGCTCTAGTATAATAAGTTCTGTCGTAGGCAGGGTTTAATTCAACAGATTTGTTAAAATCTTCGAAAGATAAATTATAACTACGTAAGTTGATAAAAACTAAAGCCCTGTCGAACAGGATATCGGCATCAAATGGCTTCAGTGCTGCCGCTTTAGTAAAATCGCGTATAGCACCATTATAGTCGCCCAATTTGCTTTTGGCATCACCTCTCAGATAATAAGCATCAGCAAAGGTAGAGTCAAGTTCAATAGCCCTGTTAAAATCACGTAAAGCGCCCAAATAGTTGCTCCATCCCGCATTTTCTATAGCCCTGTAAAAATATTCTTCGGCAGATTGTGTATAAATATTTGAAATAATACTTACTAACAATAGCAAAAGAATAATATGTTTTTTCATGTTAGTTTTGCGTTTTTTAATTACACATACTTTCAACAAACTCATCGAAAGCTTCGATATATTGTAATTTATTTGCCATATCAAGGTCTATACATCCTTCTTTAGTGTCTTCTAACCGATACTTAGACATACCCCTGTAAAAATAAGCTTCACCATTATTTTCATTCATTTCTACAACCGTGCTCAGCAAATCAATGGCTTCCTGATATTTTAACTGCAGGTATTTCACATAACCCGATTTTAAAAGAGCTAATTCGTTGTTCGGATTAAGTGTTGTGATTGTTTTAAAATCTTCCAGAGCTCCTTCATAATCAAGAATTTTTATCTTAGCCAAACCCCTGAAATATATAGAATTAATATCATCAGGAAAATAATACAATGCTGATGAAAAATCAGAAATAGCACCCCTGTAATCTTCAAGTCGATATTTGATGAGCCCTAATTTATCATAAACCTTCTCGTAATTGGGACTTATTTCTACCACCTTGTTAAAGTCTGCCAAAGCACCATCAAAATCACGGATATTAAACTTAAACAGCCCATTTTTATAATAGGCATCAGCACCCTGTGCAAAACAACATGGTAAGGTGAAAAAAAATAAAGAATATAATAATAATATATAAAGTTTTTTATAAAACATTTTTAATATTTTAAAAGTATAGTATAAATTATTAGTTATTAAACATTAAAATTTATAAAACAACCTATTTGCAATCTATCTTATAAATACACTTTGTATAAGAGTGATAAAGCAAACGACAAATATACAAATATTTATAAGATATATTATTTTTTAATCAGGGGTGTGATAATTTTGAATATTTATTTTTTCAGTACAGTAAAAAGTTTCATCCTCATCACTATTGGAGGCAATTATTAAAAGGCGATTATCGAGGTATTCAGATATTATTTGCCTGTACCATGCTTTTGATGGTGGGTCGAGATTTGAGCATGGCTCATCGAAAAAAAGAAAGTATTTTTTAAAAAAGATACAAAGAGCTATTTTAAGTTTCTGCTTCATTCCTGAAGAGAAATTTTTTATAAGCACATTTTTATATTTTGAAAAGTTCATCATATCAATGATGTCAAGTGTGGATAATTTTTTTTGAAAGGATGAAAATTTTGCGTTAAATTCAATTATCTGAAAGAGGGTAAATTCTTCTACTAGTTCAGAATATGGCGAAAGGAAAGCTATAAATTTGTAAATTTCTTTTTCGGGAATAAACACATTATTGTTCCTGTAAATAATTTTACCCTCATCGGGTGTTAATATACCTGCCAGTATTTTAATCAGCGTAGATTTTCCTGAGCCATTAGCACCAATAATAGCCACGGGTTTATCAGAAAGAAAAGAATAGGATAAATTTTTAAAAATGAAGTTGTTGTTGTATTTCTTACTTATGTTTTCAACTTCAATGGTCACTTTTTTAAAAACTAATGATTGGGTTGGGGGGTAAAAACTTATGTTTCTTTATTGTATGATGCGGTTAGAGTTATAGCCCTTCATAATACCCCTCGAAGAGTTATTTATAAAATTGAGGATTTCGTCCCTTTCGGGTGTTGCCGGCATTTCAGCTTCAACAATAGAAACAGCTTTAGAAATGCCATAGCCATTTAGGAAAATAATTCGGTAAATGTCTTGTATCTCTTTTATTTTTTCGGAAGTGAAACCTCTGCGGCGTAGCCCGATAGAATTTATTCCTACAAAAGACATGGGTTCTCTTGCTCCTTTTGTAAAAGGGGGGACATCTTTTCGAACCAGTGAACCGCCAGAAATCATACAATGAGCACCTATATTAACAAACTGATGAACAGCAGAAAGTCCGCCAATAATGGCATAATCATCTACTTTAATATGACCAGCAAGGTTAGCCACATTAGCAAGTATGCAGTGTTTACCTATGATGCAGTCGTGTGCTACATGTACATAAGCCATAACAAGAGTGTTATCACCAATCACTGTGTTTATGTTTTGCTTTGTACCCCTGTTTATTGTAACATATTCGCGTATAATAACATTATCACCAATTATTACATAGGATTCTTCGCCGTTAAATTTTAAATCCTGTGGTATAGCTGAAATAACAGCGCCGGGAAAAATTTTACAATTTTTTCCGATACGTGCACCTTCCATAATTGATACGTGTGAACCAATCCATGTGCCTTCTCCTATTTCAACATTTTTATCTATGGTTACGAAGGGTTCTACAACAACATTTTTCGCCAGCTTGGTTTGTGGGTGAATATAAGAAAGGGAATTAATCATCAGAGGTGAAATTTAATTGGCGCAAAGATAATATATATTTAATATTAAATTAATTATTTCTTAACAATTTGGGCAACAAGCTCTGCTTCCATAACCATTTTGTTGCCCACAAAGGCGGTGCCTTTCATTTCAGAAATACCTCTTCGTATGGGCGACATTAGTTCAAGGTGAAATATTAAGGTATCACCAGGCACAACTTTTTGTTTGAATCGGGCATTATTAATTTTGAGGAAATAGGTAAGGTAATTTTCAGGATCGGGTACGGTACGCAAAACAAATATACCCCCTGCCTGAGCCATGGCTTCAATCTGCAGAACACCAGGCATCACCGGCTCATCAGGAAAATGCCCTACAAAAAAGCTTTCATTCATTGTCACATTTTTTAATCCCACTACATGCTTTTTGTCAAGCTCGAGTATTTTATCAATGAGTAGAAAGGGATAGCGGTGAGGCAATATTTGTTTTATTTGATTGATGTCGAAAATTGGTTTTTGTGTGGGGTCGTAAATGGGGGCTTTCTTTCTAAGCCGTTGATGACGTATATATTTTTTTATTTCTTTCGCAAAAGCTATATTAGAAGCATGTCCTGGTCGTGTGGCAATGATGTGTGCATTAATGGGTTCTCCTATTAAAGCAAGATCACCAATGACATCGAGCAGCTTGTGCCGCGCCGGCTCATTATGAAAACGCAATTCAAGATTGTTCAAAATGCCCTGATTGAGTACCTTTACCTCGGGACGGTTAAAAATTTTTGCGAGCTTACTCAATTCTTTATTGCTTATCATCCTGTTAACAAAAACAATGGCATTATTCAAATCGCCTCCCTTTATCAGATTATTGTTAACAAGATATTCAAGCTCGTGCAGGAAAACAAATGTACGGCATTCGGCTATTTCTTTTTTAAAATCAGAGATGTTGGTCAGTGTGGCATTTTGAGGGATGAGCACATCCGAATCAAAGTCTATAAGAACAGAAAGCTTAAATTGTGTGCTTGGCACAGCAATCATTTCTACCTTACGTTCTTTGTTTGAATATACAATGGTGGTATCTAAATCGAAATATTCTTTGTTCTCGTTTTGCTCTACAATGCCTGCATCTGTAAGTATATCAACAAAATATTTTGAACTGCCGTCCATAATTGGGGCTTCGCTTTTATCCATCTCGATGATAATATTGTCGATACTTAATCCATAGAGGGCTGCAAGGATATGTTCAATAGTTTTGCACGACACACCGTTTTCTTCGATGGTTGTTCCTCTTGATGTGTCGGTAACATTATCAATTATGGCTTCAACATAGGGCTTATTAGGGAGGTCCACACGCCTGAACTTATAACCATAATTTTCGGGAGCGGGCTTGAAGGTAAGGTTAACCTTCTCGCCGGTATGTAATCCTACACCACAAATGCTTACATTTTTAGAAATGGTTTTTTGTTTTTCAATCATAAAGTAAATATAGAAAATTAAAGTTTGCAAAGGTAATATAAAAAGCCATGCAAAATTTAAAAAAAAATGCTTAATACCGACTTTAGAACTTTTCCATTCTATAAAAAAGAAAGTTTTTTGAAAAGTAAGAATTCGTTCAAAATTTTAATATTTCTTTTTAAAAACTAAAAACGTGTAACTTAAACTACTGCTTATTTAGCAAACCCTATATGGTTTTCATGAGCTCTTCGATGATGTTGTCAACGGATATTCCATCGGCTTCGGCTTTGTAATTTCGTACAATGCGATGTCGCAGAACAAGGGGGGCTACTTTTTTAACATCATCAATGTCGGGGGCATATTTACCATAAAGTGCTGCCTGGCATTTGGCGCCTATAATCAGGTACTGTGATGCCCTCGGACCTGCACCCCATGCAATGTACTTATGGGTCAAATCGTTCGTTTTGTCGGGGGTAGGGCGGGTTTTTGAAACAAGAGAAACCGCATAACGTATGACATTATCTACTACTGGAATTTTGCGTATGAGGTTTTGGAAATAAATTATTTCTTCAGCACCAAGGATCGTTTGTAAATTAATTTCTTTATCGACAGTGGTCTCGTTAACAATAGTTATTTCATCGTTAAAGGCAGGATAGTCGAGCCAAATGTTAAACATGAAACGATCTAGTTGTGCTTCGGGCAGGGGGTAGGTGCCTTCCTGTTCTATAGGGTTTTGTGTAGCAAGTACAAAAAAGGGCTCATCGAGCGTGTACGAGGTGCCGGCAACAGTTACTTTTTTTTCCTGCATGGCTTCGAGCAAAGCCGATTGTGTTTTTGGGGGTGTGCGGTTTATTTCGTCGGCTAAGATAATATTTGCAAAAACAGGTCCTTTGATGAAGCGAAACTTGCGGTTTTCATCGAGTATTTCGGTGCCTATGATGTCGGAAGGCATCAAGTCGGGTGTAAATTGTATGCGGCTGTATTTTAAACCCAGCGTTTGGGCTATAGTGTTTATTAGGAGTGTCTTTGCAAGTCCTGGTACTCCAATAAGTAAGCAATGCCCCCTGCCAAAGAGAGAAATGAGCACATCGTCAACAACCTTTTCCTGACCGATAATTACTTTCTGTACTTCATTTTTAAGCAGCTTATATTTGTTAACCAGGGCTTGTATGGCTTCTACATCGTTTGTGTATGTCATGTTTGTTGTTTTTATTGTATCCAGTTGTTTTTAAAAGTGCAATTATATGAATTATCTATAATGTTTATATATGTTGATTTTAACCTGTTGTTAATCCATTTTTGTATTTCCTCGTTTTGTTTATTTTGCAATGCCATGTTCTGTATCTTGTCGTAATCGTCTTTAAGGTTAGCAGTATGGGGTTCTGTACGCGATTTGAGATACACTATGCGGTATGCCTGTTTGCCGTCATCGGTACGCATGGGTACGGGCTTAGATATCTCTCCTGTCTTGAGCTTGTCAACAATAAAAAAAAGCGATGGCTCAATGTCATCGGTTTCGAATTTTGAAGTTAAAGTCATCGGGTTAATAATGATGCCATTATTATTTTTACTGGGGTCGTCGGAGTATTTTTGTACGGCATCATTGAAAGATAATGTTGTGTTAATTATTAAGTCATAGATGCTGTCGAGCATGTTCTTTGCCTGAGCAATATCTTCTACGGTTGGTTTTGGCTGCAGAAGAATATGCCTAACATTTATGCGTTCGCCACGGCGCTCGAGCATTTGTATGATATGAAAACCAGCTTTCGATTCGAGTACTTGAGAAACCTCTCCTTCTTTAAGTCCATAAGCCACGGCTTCAAATTCGGGATACAATTCACCACGGTTTGTAAAGCCCAGTTCACCACCTTTTTTGGCAGAACCAGGGTCTTCGGAATACATAACTGCTAGAGCAGCAAAATCACTGCCACTGATGATGCGGTCGCGTATAGATAAAAGACGGGCACGCGTTTCGGCTTTGACAGAATCAGATATATTTGGCGTTTTAACGATGTGACCTATCTCTATCTCCGAATTGACAAGGGGGATACTGTCTGGGGGAATACTGTTGAAATATTGCCTTACCTCTGTGGGTGTAATCTTTATTTTGTCGGTAATTTTCGATTCTACCTGCTGTACCAAAAGTTGCTCTTTAATGAAATTGCGGAACTCGTTTTTAATTTCGGCTATCGATTTTTTGTAATATTCTTCAAGCTTTTCCTGCGAGCCGATTTGGTTGATAAAAAAACGCAGACGCCTATCCATTTCACTTTCTACCTGGCTTTCTGAAACAACAATACTGTCTATATCCGCCTGATGCAGAAGAAGCTTCTGAAACAGCAATTCTTCAAAAATTTCACATTTAAGCGCATCGCCCCCCTTGCTGCCTTGTGCCATGAATTGAATATATTGGGTTTCGATGTCGGATTTAAGAATAATATTACTGCCCACTACAGCTACTATGTTATCTATTATCTGGCTTTTAACGGGAATGAAAAATAGTAAGAAGAAAAAAAGAAGACATGAATTTTTTTTCATGTGGTATGATTTGTTGGGTTTATTTGATGTAAATTTCAAAGTTGTTCTTTTTTAAAGCGTCGTTAAATATGTCGTCCTGATTTTTTTTGATGAGTTCGAGTTTCTGTGTGTTTATTAATATGTTTTTAATATTTTCTCTTTCCATGCTTAACGGCGAAACCGATTCTTTTATTTTATATGCTCTTATATGCAGGAAATAATTATACAAAGAGTCCTGCATTTCGATAAAACGGTTGTTTTTTAAAAATTCTTCCTGGTTGTACGTTTTGATAGGTATTTCTTTGGTGAGGTCGTTGAAAACAAGCCACACATCATCTATAAAATAATTAACAGCTTCCCTGTCGCACAATTCTTTAAGCTTGAAAAGCTCTTCATCATCTTCCGATTTGTATAAAGATTTTATTCTGTTGATGTTTGTCGTTTTTTTAGGCGTTTTTACATAGGTTACCTTAACGATATTATCTTTTAGAAGGAAGTTTTCCTTATTGTCGTTATAATATTTTTCTATGGCTTCATCAGTGATGTCAATACTGAGTTTTTGTCGTATAAATTCGGTTTCGTAAGTATATATAATGAGTGAATTGCGATATTCTGTCAGTTGTTTTTCAAAGTTTTTTTGTTCGTCATTAAGGTTTTTTTCTGCCACATAGAGCAGCACTTTCTGCCGCACCCAATTATTTATATAGTTTTTGAGCAATAAGATGCTGTCTTCGGGTGTGATATCGCCCTTGAATAAATCTTCTATCTGAGAAGCATATAAATAATCATTGTAGCATCTTGCTAAGGGCTTTTCTTTATCATCGTCTTTAAAAAAGTTGCAATGCACCAGCAAAAACAAAGATGCTATTGTCGTAAAAAATAATATACTTTTTTTCTTATTCATCAATACCTATATGCGTAAAATGGAAGTACAAAAATAGTTGAAACTTTTGAAATGTTGGTATTCTATTTACATCATTTGTTGTAAAGATTCATTTTTTATATTTTACCAGATATGATATTTTTGGGTGTTTTATAAAAAACATACTGACTTAGAATAATGATGAGAAGAGAAACGGCTGTACTGAAAACGATGCGTTGCAAGGTTATAAAAAATTCGCCGAAGTGAAATACTTCAACAAAAAAAAGTACGATGTGGTGTGCCAGTGTAAGTATGCCTGCATAGGAAATAAACCAGGAAAAGCCCAGGTCCTGAATAGAGGGTTGTATGCCTGGCTCATATTCTTTTTTTGAAGAGATTGTTCCTATAACATAAGGTCGTAGGAAAGCCATGAGCACACAGGCAGCAGCGTGCATACCAGGCGTTTGAACAAACATATCAATTGTTAATCCCTGTATAAGTGCCAATATGAGAATAAGCCATTTGGGCGTTTCGAAAGGTAAAATCAATATAAAAAGCACATATAAATAAGGGTTTATATACCCGCTCAGTTGTACTTTGTTAAGAACAAACACCTGTAAAAGTGTTAGAATAACAAAACGCATTATATTTATTAGTACCTGATTAATCATTTTGAGTTCTTTTTTCCAGAATAATCTGTTCTGTTTTAAGGATATTGTTTACTACATATACATAAGAGAGCTTGTTATAATCTACGGCAAATGCAACATTAACATCGAAAAACATATTCCCATCCTCTAGTGAGTAGTCTAAAACGTATCCGATAGGTATTCCCTGTGGAAATATGGCAGAAAAACCACTGGTAATTATGGTGTCGCCAGGGTGTAGTACCACATGTGTGGGCATGTCGTTGAGCTTCCCTTTGCGGTAATTGGTGCCATCCCATGTGAGAGAGCCCATCTGACTGGTATGCATTTGTTGAGCCGATATTTTAGTGTCGATATGCAATACCGACATCACTGTGGCATAATGGGGAGAAGCATGGGTAACTATACCCACAACACCCTGGGGCGCAATAACACCCATATCTCTTTTGATGCCGTGTTTGGTTCCTTTATTGATGGTGATGTAGTTCTTTCGCCTGTTTACAGAGTTGTTAACTACCTTGGCTTCAATATATGAATATTCTTGTTTGTAAAGTGTGTCATTTACAACAAATTTTTTTTTATCGGTAATGTTATACGAAGTAAGTTCAAGGGCTTTAAGCCGTGCGTTTTCTTCAGCCAGTTGGCGGTTTATTTCGGTAAGGTGAAAATAATCATAAATATTGTTTACCCTCTGATTGAAAGATGAAAAGAAATCATTGGTAGTATTAATAAAAGACGCTTTGTGATAGTTGTTGTGTTGGACAATTAAAATGAAACAAAATATTTCGAGTAAGAGAAACAGAAAAAAATAATTAAATTTAATTATAAAAAGTAAAATGTTTCTCATAGCGTGGCAATCACAGTAATAACTTTGTCGACAGGTTTATTTGATAAGGAATGTAAACTTGTCGAAATTTTTTAGTGCTATTCCTGTGCCTCTGGCTACAGCTCTCAGAGGGTCTTCGGCTATATGTACGGGCAGCTTTGTTTTGATAGAGATACGTTTGTCGAGACCCCTGAGCAAAGAGCCGCCACCAGCAAGGTAAATGCCCGTGCGGAAAATGTCGGCTGCCAGTTCGGGTGGTGTTAACTCGAGCGCGTTGAGAACGGCAGTTTCTATTTTTGTTATTGATTTGTCGAGGGCATGAGCAATCTCGGCATAGTTAACCACAATTTCTTTTGGGATACCCGTAAGCATGTCTCTGCCATGAACGGCATAATCTTCGGGTGGGTTTTCTATCTCGGACATAGCTGCACCCACTTCAATTTTTATACGCTCAGCACTGCGTTCGCCGATGTGTATGTTGTGTTGTTTGCGCATATACTCTTCAATGTCGCTATTGAAATCATCGCCGGCAATGCGTATAGATTTGTTGCAAACGATTCCACCCAGTGCTATAACAGCCACTTCGGTAGTACCTCCACCTATATCAATAATCATATTACCAGTGGGTTCGAGCACATCAATACCTATACCTATGGCAGCTGCCATGGGCTCGTGTATAAGACGCACCTCTTTGGCTCCCGACTGTTCGGCAGAGTCTCTAACGGCTCTTTCTTCTACTTCGGTGATGCCCGAAGGGATACAAATAACCATTTTTAGCGAAGGCGGAAACAGCGATTTTTTGGGAGAAATCATTTTAATAAGCTCCCTTATCATGTGCTCGGCTGCCTGAAAGTCGGCAATAACACCATCACGCAGAGGTCTTACAGTTTTAATGTTTTCATGTGTTTTGCCGTGCATCATCTGTGCTTTTTTACCTACGGCTATTATTTTGCCTGTGGTGCGGTCTATTGCAACTATTGAGGGCTCATCAACAACAACTTTGTCATTATGAATAATGACAGTATTGGCTGTGCCGAGGTCAATGGCTATTTCGCGTGTTAAAAAAGAGAAAAGACCCATATCGTTGTTATAATTTAATGTTTTACAATCCTAATGTTTAAAGTGTCTGATACCCGTTAATACCATACACATATCATTTTTGATACAATAATCGATGCTCAGTTTGTCGTTAACGGAGCCACCAGGTTGTATCACGGCATTTATCCCTTCTGTATGTGCAATTTCTACACAGTCGGGGAAAGGAAAAAATGCATCAGAAGCCATCACCGCACCATTAAGCTCAAAGTTGTTTTCTTTTGCTTTAATAATGGCTTGCCTGAGGGCATCTACTCTCGATGTTTGACCTGTTCCACTGGCGAGCAACTGTTTGTTCTTTACCAAAACAATACAGTTCGATTTTGTGTGCTTAACAACTTTGTTGGCAAAAACAAGGTCGGTGATTTCTGCTGCTGTAGGGGCAATGGGTGTTACAATTTTCCAGTCATCAACAGGGGCTGTTACATTGTCTTTATCCTGCTCCAGAACACCATTAAGCACTGTTCTATATGTTTTCTGGTCGAACATCGTATTTTTAAGCTTCAAAATTACTCTATTTTTCTTTTGTTTTAATATTTCCAAAGAATTTTTTTCATAGTCGGGAGCAGCAATAATTTCGAAGAACAAATTGTTTATTTTTTGAGCTGTTTTTTCATCTATTTTTCTATTTGTTATAATAATACCGCCAAAAGCAGACACAGGGTCCCCGGCAAGGGCGTCGTCCCAAGCTTCGCAAAGCGTCTGCCGGCTGGCTATACCACAGGCGTTGTTGTGTTTGATGATGGCACATGTGCAGTCATCAAATTCGTTAACAAGGTTTATTGCCGCATCAAGGTCAAGCAGGTTGTTGTACGATATCTCTTTCCCGTGAAGCTGTTCAAAAACCTCATCAGCAGCACCATAAAAAATACCCTTCTGGTGCGGATTTTCTCCATAACGTAGCTTTTTAAAATGGTTAAAGCTTTTTCTGAAAGCCGTATGTTTGTTTTCGTCATTCAAATAGCCGAAAATAAGTGTGTCGTAATGCGATGATACTTTAAAAGCCGCTGCTGCAAAGTATTTGCGCTGTTCTAAAGCGGTGAGCACTCCCTGTGCTTCAATTATTTTATACACCTCATAATAATACTCAGCAGAGGGTATGATGAGAACATCATTGTAATTCTTTGCTGCCGCCCTTATGAGCGAAATACCACCTATGTCAATTTTTTCAATCATCTCATCGTGTGGCGCTTTAATACAGAGCGCATCCTCAAAAGGATATAGGTCTACAACAACCATGTCTATCTCGGGTATTTCGTATTGTTCCAATTCACCAAGATCGGTATTTACACCTCTTCGCGCCAAAATACCACCAAAAATTTTTGGATGCAAGGTTTTTACCCTGCCTGCCAATATAGAAGGATAAGTTGTGAGATTTTCTACCTTAACGGCTGTTATGCCTAACGATACTATATAATCATAGGTGCCCCCGGTTGAATAAAGCTGTACGCCTTCACGATGCAACAACTTTAATAGTTCATCAAGCCCCTCTTTGTGATATACCGATACAAGTGCGGATTTAATTCTTTTCATGAATTTAGCGTTTTTTAATGAGTGCAATTATACTAAAAAAAGAAGAAAAAAAAAAGCAGAAAATAAAATTGAAAAAAGAGGAGTACAGAAAATATTTTTTATTGTAAAAAACGAATGTGTTTTATTAAAAAATTTACATCCATTTTAAACTTTAAACCCAAAATCATGTCTAAAAGGAAGATTTTGAATATTCTTAACAACTCTTTAACATCAATTAATAAATTGCATTAAAGATTCGTTGTAATTTTGTGCCGTTTTAAAATGGAAGAAAAAAGGAGAAAATTCTTACTTAATTTATTGAGAGGGGAATGAAAATTATGAAAAAGAAATTAATTTTATACGTATTTATTTTGAGCTTTTTGAGCGTGTTTTCGCAGAGACAGGATGGGATGGGTCAACAGGAAAAAAATGGTGAGCTTAAGGGGGTAATTATTGATGAAACAACACAGCAGCCATTGCCCTTTGCCAATATTGTGGTGTACCGTTACCGCGATTCTGTGATGGTTGATGGCACGATAACAAACGATAAGGGGGCATTTATATTTTCGAAAATGTCATATGGACGTTTTTATATGATGGTTCAGTTTGTGGGGTATCCGCCTAATAAGATTGATTCCATCTTTATCCGACCCAATGCCCCTGCGGTTGATTTGGGAAATATATCAATAAAATTACAGTCGGTATCTTTGGATGAGGTTGTGATAAAAGGACAAAAAACAGCATTAGAATACAACCTCGACCGCAAAGTAATTAACATCGACCAGAACATAGCAGCAGCCAGCAGCACGGCAGCAGAAATCATGCAGACAATACCCTCGGTGTCGGTGGATATAGATGGAAACGTGAGCTTAAGGGGGTCGAGCAATGTCATTATCCTTATTGACGGACGCCCTTCTATGCTCTCGAGTTTAGACCAACTCCCGGCAAGCATGGTCGAAAGCATTGAACTCATAACAAATCCTTCAGCAAAATACGACCCCGATGGCACCTCAGGAATGATTAACATTATTCTTAAGAAAAAACGAGAACCCGGCTATAATGGCATGATTTCGCTTAATGCAGGCACAGGAAATAAAGCCGTTGCCTCACTGAACTTTAATTACAGACATAATAAATTAAATCTTTTTGTCGATGCCAGCGGACGACTCTTTCAAATGAACGGATATAGCTTGCTTGATAGAGAAACTGCCTTCGCCGACACGGTGTTGACGCTCCTGCAAAATCAGAATTTCACAAACAAAGGCAGTTTTAGCAACATAAGAGGTGGCTTTGATTATTTTATTAATAATAAAAATACACTCAGCTTTTCGGGCAATTTGAATAACAGAACTTTTCACAACAAACAAGAAAACGATTATAAAAACTACAGAGAAGCAGCAGGCATAAAAAGCTTGTACAACTATTTCAAACAAAATACCCAAAACGTCAATGATGGTGATGGCTATGAGTTTGGACTGAATTATAAAAAAACATTCTCAAGAAAAATACAAGAACTTACTGCCGACCTTTTTTATTCGAGCTCGCGAGGTGATAACGAGAGCGAACTTACAAAGATATTTTTCGACAACAACATGGAACCGGCTAACACCAACGATTTTTTACAAGAGGTGATAAGCATTTCGGACAGAACAAATATTAATGCACAGTTTGATTATATTCAACCTGTAGGTAATGGCGGCAGGATAGAAACAGGTTATAAATTCTCATTCAGGGACAACGATGCTGATTATAATATGTTTCATTACGATTATAATACATTGTCGTGGCTCAACGATACTCTGGCATCAAACAGATTTCTTTACAACGAACAAATTCATTCGGGCTACATTATTTATTCCAATACTTTAAAAGAAAAATTCAAATATCAGGGAGGTATGCGTGTGGAGCAGGCATATACACATGGCGAACAAATTACCACAGGAGAAGAATACCGACGAGATACGCTAAACATCTTTCCAAGCGTGCATTTAAAATATGATTATACACAAAACCATTCTTTTATACTGAGTTACAGCCGAAGAGTTAACCGCCCTAGCGCCC
>Ga0116143_10001731_pt1 | contig 25574 bp, 35 predicted proteins | sample AD_UKC034_MetaG_FD_89745 | JGI IMG/M metagenome (GOLD analysis project Ga0116143, IMG submission 89745) | Active sludge microbial communities of municipal wastewater-treating anaerobic digesters from USA - AD_UKC034_MetaG | ecosystem: Engineered > Bioreactor > Anaerobic > Digestate | place: USA...
GCAGGGACGCCCACGACCTTACTTTTGAATTGTAGCAAAAAAAACACCCCTAGTCAAATAGGGGCTAGTGGGGAAAGGAGGTATGGAACAGGCCACTTGGCGGATTGGGATCGGTGAAGAAAGGAAACGCCTGTGCTTACGTTATTGCATTGATGAGAAGCAATAAACCTGTTTCATCATTTATATGGATATATGTATGAATTGTCAATCAAAACATTCATGTAATATACCAGACATGCGGCGCATCCAGCCTTTGCCAAATACGGAGAATTTAACAAGATCGGTATAATACTGGATACGCTCGGCCATAAAGTGACCCAGAAGCTTATCTTGCTTTGCGTTTTGCATGGCTGCGCGTGTTACTGGGCCTATAATACCATCAGGCTTAACACCCACAGCACGTTGCATAATCTTTGCCGCGCCATTGACACCATGATTCACGCAAGCATCAAAAAAGCACAAAGCAACCGGATAGGAGAGCGCATCACATCTGCCAGCTATCCAATATTTGTCCCAGTAGATACGGCGAACAATATCAATAGGCATAACCTTCATTGGGCCTTTATAACCATAAGCTCTGGCAACCGCTACAGTAACGCCATAATTAGTCTCCCCGCCAGGGTCTTGCGGGTGGTTAACGTATCCTCCCTCGTGTTTTAATACAATGGAAAGTGCTTTATTGAAATTATTTGAATAGGTTGTCATAACCCGAACCATTTGGCTAAACCACCTAGAGTGCCGCCAGCGCCCAGAAACGCCGCGACCTTCGTGGCAACGGACCAGTTCTCCACCTTTTTCAGGCGCTGCTCGTGATCGGCGACTTTTTGCGCCAGCGCCGTGTGAAGGACTTCGCCGAGCTTCTGCTCGCCGACCATGGAGGTTTTGATCACTTCCACCGCAATCTTGATGTCGTTGATGTCCTGCGCGATCGTGTTGATGCGGGAATCGTCATGTCTGCGGTTGGGATGATCGGTCATGATTATACGCCATTTACAGCAACACTTCCTGAGCGCCAATAGTGCCAATTGTAGGTGTTCCAGTGGCTTGGGTTGTCGTGATCTTAACATATTTACCAGCAGGGATTTTACCCTTAAGCTTAAGGGTTCCATAGCCAGTGACAACAAGGCCCGAACCGATTCCGTAATCATCAGCATCAACGGTCACAACATTGGTCGTAAAGCCACTATCATCCGCGTATTGAAGTGTTGCTTGTGCGCGGGAACCTGTGAGTAGGGCCGCAACAGAAGTAACGGGAATACGGTAAGATACTTCAGAATCTCGCGTTGCACTTACTTGGAAAGCCGAACCAGAAGAACGGGAAGGCGTTGCGAAAGACCGCGCACGAAGGCTAATAGCGTTGCCGTTGTCATCATAAACGAACTCGGAGGATAGGATATTGCCAACAGCATCTTGGGCGCGTTCATTGGTGAAATACAGGTTTGTAGAGCCTTCTGTAAGGCTGTCAGTGCTACCAACAGAAGGGCTAATTTCAACATAAACCGATCCTGACCAACGGTGGATTTTTCCTGTAGCAAGATCGACATAAATTTTACCAGTTTCACCCGTTACTGGGAAACCAGCAAGATTGGCATATTCGAGAACATCATCAACGTACGATGGTAGATATGCCGCCGCAACCTTACCTCCAGAATCCAGTGGGCATAGGCCGCTGTTTTGGCCTTTTTGCGCCGTGATGCGTGTGTCAGCCGCAGTAGAAAAGTCGGTAATTTCAGATGCGGTGTGCGTATGGGAGGTATTAGCTTTCCCATTGATCAAAACCATAATCTGGTAAAACAAACTATCTTCTGTTAAAGTAATAGCCATTCTTCTATTATCCTTCCAGTGCAGTATCGAAGTCGTCTTTAGCGTCTTGAATGAATTCGTATATCGAAGTCGTCTTTAGCGTCTTGAATGAATTCGTATGGGGTTACATTCTGTATCATCACAACAGCATCAAACGCATTAAAACAAGCTTGTTCATGCTCAAAACAGACGTTTCCCAGGCCTTCGGCTTGTTCATGGCTTGTAATGGTCTGTTGACCATTCGGACCGGCCCATTTAATGGGCAGATCCTCGCCATCCAGCTCCATTTTTCTGGCAATGCGTCCAACAGCGATGCGAGAACGCTCATCGCATGTAATATCGATGCCGGCAAATGTCAGGATGCCTTGTATTTTGCTGTCCCGATAGTCGCCTAACCATTCACGAAGTCGATCATTGGTCATTTCCCAGCGTTCTTCCGTGAAATTCCAGATATCCGATCCAGCTTCGGGTGGGTACGGGACCTCAATGTCAAACCCCATGCCCGGGGGTGGGGTTTCACCCTCAAAAGCTCCTGTATATTGCCCTTCGTTGTTAACGTAATATTTAGTCATGCATATGCCTCCACTATAAGGTTCCAGTTAATATTTGTCAGGTCAACCGTTTCACCGCTGCTCAGGCTGAGCAGCTGGAACGGATTGCCATTACTACCTAATCGAACATATATATATGTTCCATCAGCTCTTGCTGTAAATCCACGACCAACAATTGATGATCCATTAGCAGGATTTATAGATATATACGCAGATTGACCAGCTAGGTAACCAGCTTGATCGGACGTGCATAACAGTTTCCCTGTTATAAACAACGGTTCTTTACTCATACCATGAGCTAAAATTATACTGGCACCAGAAGTAATGCTTTGCGCGGAAGAGGAGTATTCTTCCGTAAATACGCCGCTACCGCCGCCAGCGGCCTCTATCGTCGTCCCGCTTATCGTCAACCCGGTCCCGGCCGTCAGCCATGTCACGGCGCCGGCGCTATCGTCCCAGAACAGAATGCGATCGGCATTCGGGTCCGTTAGGTTGGCGCCGGTGCCCCCATTCGCAAGCGGAACCTCTCCCGACAAGGCTGCCGCAGGGATATTGGTGAGCGTATTGTCAGGCCCGTTGATCGTCTTGTTCGTCAAAGTCGATGAATTCCCCGCAAGGACAACAGGACCGGACGCATTCGGAAAGCTGTACGTCCGGTTGGAGCTGGCGGTTGGGGCGGTCAGCTTGACCGTCACACCGCCTTGGGAAGCCATCAGGAAACTGGTTAACGTCTGGGCGGCAAAGGTATTCGCGATCAGATTACCGCTATCGTCAACGCTTGCCGAGCTGGTCTGCACCTTCTTCGCGCCGCCGTCGCCGCGCACGATGGCGTTGTCCGCAATATTGTTATCCGCCTCCACGTTGCCGCCCCCGCCGGTGCCGGCGGCGATCTCGTCAATCGCGCCCTGCACATCCGTCGCCGTCAATCCGGACCCGGAATTAGCGTAAGAAACATCGCCGGCAACGCCGGACAGGGCCACCGCAGCAAGGCCGCTTGTCTTGGTATAATCCGTGGCATCTTCTGCGGCCATGGAGCCTACTTGGACGCGGTTATTGTCGCCAGAACGAACAACAGGGATTTGGTCAGTATCTTGTACTGTGCCACCATCCGTCATTTCAGATATTTTAAGATCAGCCATATTAACCTACTTTATACCCATAGAAATAAGAACCAGCGACAACTTGAGAGCCGGTTGCGTCCCAATAAATCTCAGCATAAGAGCCGCCATCAAGATAGACAAGGCTGTTTACGCTGAATGATACCTCACCTCCATCAGTACTGGTGCCGGTGCTGGTAGTATATACCGCAGAAGCGTAAGGCGAGCCGTTTACATATATGGAATATGACCGGAAATTACTCGCACCGATCCTATTCCTGTTGATGGTTGACCCTATAAGGTAATATCCAGCCGGTGGCTGGAAACGGCTACTAGAATTATCATAATAACCACCTTGGTCAAACGTCTCTGAATTGAACGTCATTTTCGTGGGTAAGGTCCCGTCATTAATCGTAAATGTTAGGGATGCTCTAAAGCCAATGAACGCTTCTTGTTGGGAAGAAGATGATATTAAATGCCACTGCGATCCAGTGCGCCGGACTGTATAAACGCCGCCCGAAATAATATCACCCGCGACCAGATCAGCCAAGCCGCCTGTCCCATTCTTGACCACCTGATCAGCGCCAGCGGCATTAGGGTTGAAAGTAACCGATCCTGTATTTGTCGCTGCCGCCTTAAATGTAAATTGCGCACCATCTGCAAACGGAGTTGTGGGCGCAGGAGCGTAAGTCGCGGCAATATCATTGGTGCCAGTGGCAGCGGCATACGCCATTTTATTTCCCTGCACATCTTCGGAGTTAGGAATCTGGAACCCACCAGTTCTTGAGCCATCACCTAGGCGTAACCTATCGTTTGTCATATCAACAATAATTTCACCTTCAGCAGGGGTCATCGCATCACATTGCGATTCAGTTCCTCTTCGATGTTTAGTCTCAGTTGTACTCAAAATATGCCTCCAAAAGACGTGTAAATTTTAGTATAGATTACTGCATAAGTCAAAGTTTTAAAACACATAGCCCCAATCCTCATAAAAATCTGGAGGGTCATCTACAGCACCCCAGTCAAGGTTAAAGTCAGGGGAATCTGCGACGCTGCCCCAATCTAAACTGTCCGTCACGCCGCCAGAATAACCCACCACAGCTTCATATAAGTAAACCCAAGCGGAACGAACGCCTAAATTGTTTCTAGCACGTATTCTTATGTCATATTCTGTGTTTACGGAAGCGGTTACGATATCCGTTTTTGTCAAACTACCATCCACAAAGAATGACGGCCTCCACTCTGATTCCGCAGAAAGCTTATACTGGATTTCAAAATCTCCGTATTGCTGCACGAACTGGTCAGGGTGCAAATCCCATTGCATGGCAAGGGCAAATACCGTGTCTCCATCTTGAGTGGAGGCTTGCCTAGAATTGTACCCCACACCTGTAGGAACGAGGACGTTAAACGGATTGGGCAATGCCGTATTTGGTGCAGGGTCAAAAGCAATAGCCTCACCAGCCGACCAATCAAAAATCTCCTGTGCTGTTTCGCGCATTTCAAGACGGCAGGACATCGCATTATTATCAATATTAAGTGCAAAGGTCGTTATTTCAAAAGGTTTGTCCTCCCATCCCATACTTGGAATGGTCAGCGCTGTATTATCGCATTGCTGCAATGCTAGTGCCTTGGTCGAAAAATCAGATGTGCATACAATTCCTTGACGCGACCGGAAAAGCTCGATCTTAGCAATACGCTGCGCCGTGGTAGGCCTGTCTGTAAACGGGAGATTAAGCTCTTTTGGCTCCTCTATGCCATTGTCTTCATCAATAAATGTCTGATACCGCGCCGTTGGGTAATCGGTCGATTGATAAAGCGATACGGGACTAATAAATAGCCCCTTAACCACATTATATGCTTCCGCCATAGGTAATGCGGTTTTATAACCAAAGCCATTACCGCGCATGTCCCCAATACCCAAATTTATAGAAGGTGTGCGCCATGCCCCTGCAAACAGGCTCCAAAAACCGCCAACACACACAGCCCTGCCCGCCATAGACGTAACAATCTCGTTCAAGGTTCTGGAAAGAGAATTCTCAGTGTCAATAATACCAGAGCCATGATAACGTGGCTCACCCGTCTTTGTGATGGCTATTTCCCCACTACCTGAATCAGAAAGAGCAATAAAGTTTTTAGCCATTGCGTCTTCTAATGATGCGGCAAGCATAATGCGCGGCGTATCTTTAACTTGGTAAGGAATTACATAGTATTCCGTATCCTCCTCTAGAGGGCTTGGAAGGTCGGAGCCAGATATCTCAACCCTGTCACCAAAGCAAAGATCATTAAGATCGCCAGAAAGCGTGAATATACTTGTGCCTGCCGAAACATTCGTGACTTCGTATTGTTTATAAGTAACCTCGACAATCTCATCGCATATATTCGCCTGCGCCGATATATTCTGATCGTCTAGGTCATTGACATCCGCTGCAAACCCATATCTTGCGTTCGTTAAAAAATCTCTTGAATAAACGGCTATATTTGTAGACCAGATATCATCGGATTGCCGTGGGTCATAAAGACTAGGGCCTTCAACAATGGCGGTTATATTTGGAACCCCATTTGGATAAACATCTTGGTCTTTATCCATAATCAAATAAAGGTAAGCGATACCACGCAGTCGATGCGCGGGTGTCCACTCGGCAAGATTCGATACAGCTAAGCTATCAGCGACCTGTGAAGGTGATCCAAGGTGTTTTCTAATAACCAGCTTACCAGCATAGCGACCTTGTGTAACATTGCCTTCGTCATCGATCCAGTCAGGCGGGATGCAATAATCGTTCACCCATATCTCATTAATAGCCCTTAACTCGCCCTCACAAAGAATAACCATCTGGTGTAGCCTGCCATTAACGCCTGTAGACCACATGTGCGCGTAGCCGCGCGTGACACGCGTATGTCCATAAACATGCTGACGTGTTAAGTCAGACTGGCGAACAGCTACCGTTCCACCCCCAAGGGATTGCTGGGCGGGTGCTTTTGGCTTAGGAGTAAGGGCATATGAAAGCCCGCCAAGGACAAGTGAACCGCCAAAAGCCAACCAAGAGAAGCCAGCAAACGCCGTTGCAGAAAACCCGCTAAAGGCCGCCGTTGCAATAATAGGTGCTGCTGCTGGCATACTACACCGCCCAGAAACGCCAACCAAGGCGCAATGGATAACGAGATTCGCCGTCCGATGTTAATACTGATATTGTCATCCCATCATCGGCCACAATACCCATAAAAGACCGACCAAGCTTTACCATAGCAATATCGCCGCGCTTGGCTTTTCTATAATCCTTATACCCACTACCCAGCGCATCCTTGACGATCTTTATCATGCCACCAGCCTCAACCATTATAGCATTGGCTTCTTCTTCGGTGCTGTAAGCGCCATAGGGAGAATAAAAATCAACGCCCGTTGCCTTCTCAACCCATCTTGCCGCGTATTGAAGGCAGTCATTCTCCCCCCACTTGAACGGGGTCTTTCTTGCTTCCTGTATATGCGCAGCAAGAACAGCCTGCCAATTCTCAACCCTGCGAAGCCTCACCATGTAATCTCCGCATCTTGCAGTCTATTAATAAATTCCAGCCCCATATCGCCGGGATAAAGACGTGTTTGCTCCTCATGAGTGTAACGGGACACCTTGGCTCTTTGGCCAATAATCAAGATATTCTCTATGCTCAACCTAAGATTCGGTTGAACAGCGTCCTCATCGCCCTCAAAGTGATCCATAAGGCCTGAATAAAACCTATAAGGGGTTGTTACTATATTATTCTCAAGCAAGATATAACCACTTCCGTCCTCTAACTCCACCGCCCCCGGCTCATCCTCGGTGGCGACACGGCTAGTTGAAACAGCAGTCGTCATATACAATCTAAAAGGCCTGCGTCCAGTTCTATTGGCCTCATTGAGCGCCAAACCGATAAGAGCCATAGATGCGCCATTTAATGTAGCGACTAGGTTCTGCGCCTCTAAATCCTGCGTCTCTTTAGCTTGGGAAATACCTATTAGGTTCCCAGCCCCCGTATAAATATCCCCGTCATAGTTAAGGTCACCATAGCCAGTCCATAAACGTAACGGGCCGCTATCAAAAATAGCCTCCATTAAAATAGCAGGCATAACCTGTGGTTGGACAAAAGCAGTCGCTAAATCGGATGGGATACTGCGGCTCATGGTATAGCCTCGATAACGTCAAAAGAGAAATAATGCACCATACCGGGCGTTACACGGTACGACCAAGTGTTTGAAACAAGTTTGAACCGACCCTTTGGATCATTTACAACAATAGCAGAACCATCATTATAAGAAGACTTAAGCGCCATAGCCAAGGGCAACACGGCCTCGCCTGACGCATCAGAATCGACATTCTCGGTAACACGATTAAGAACTGCTGTTGAACCACTCCCAAGCTGTATATAATCGCCCGCCTTTAGGATATTGGTAACATTCGGAGTCCACCCCCTTGTAGGTAGTGTTATTGCTCCCGCTGCATTAATTCCATCAACCAGCGGCGTACCAGTACCGGCACCGCGCGGTGTTCTGCGGGACAAGTCCCCCATGAGAATACGCCCGTACTTACCCTTCATTTTATCCCCGAACGCAATCCATTGGTCGGCAATATCCCTATTCGTAATCGGGGGCAAAGATATACTAAACCCAAGACGTTCTCCGGGCCATATGAAATCCTGCTCCTCAAGCGTAAATGGCGACATTGTGCTGCCGACAACGCGTACAATTTCAGACGTAACCTGTGCGGCGCAATTCGTCGGCAATGTTAAAAGAGGCGCTGCCATTACAGAGAACCCCTTTGTTGTGCGCTTCCAACGCGGCGCTCAATAACTCCTGGGCCCGCTAATGCTAAAAGAGCTTGCTCAAGCCTATTGACAGCGCCCTGATCTGCCCCACGAGCATCAATATTATAGTTATTACCCTTGCCAATTCCCAATTGATCTTGGTTGAACACAGACACACCAGTTTTCCCACCATAGAGCAATTCTGCCCCCGCCTCGCCAGCGATACCGAATTCACCAGGTCCGAGATAACCACCATCAGCAAACGGTTTCAATGGAGGGGCTGATTTGGCGGGATTAAATGGTGTACTAAACGCCCCAGATATAGAACCTATAACACTACCTAGTAGACCACCACCTTTACCGCCAGCGGCGGAGCCCAGTAGATATTGCGCTAACTGGGCGGCTTGAGCCTCTGCAATCATACGGCGCACAGCATCAACAAACCCTTTTGCCATGCCTTTAACGCCATCTTGGAACGGGTCAAAAAGAAAATCAGCAAAAGCATCTTGTATGTTTTCTGCCGCACGTTTAGAGAACGTTTCAATATCAATACCAAAAACCTTTGTTGCTTCGGCAGTTTGCTGAATCTGATCCCTAGCACGCAAAACAGCCTGACCATATTCGTCTTGGCTAATAATTCCAGCACGCACCAAAGCATCCAAATCCCTTAAGGTGTCCTGATATTTTAATACAGAAGAATCTAGGCCAGTTATAAGCTCTCGGTTTCTTTGATATATAGAATCAAGCTCATTTGCCGCATTCTGCGATTCTTTTGTTTTTTCACTACTATTAGATATACCCTCTGCAAGAGAAGAATAATCCTTTGTTAGCTCTCTAGTCGTGGCAGATTGATTGGCTAAAGCTTCATTCATCTTTATAGTTGTTTGAGTGTGCTCTGCCATACGTACTGCGGCATCAGAAGAAACTTGCGTACCTAACGACTCGTTTATATCTTCTATGTCTTTCTTAAGGTCTTTCGCTCTATCAGACACGCTTTTATTAATATTAAATAGATTTAAGAAAGAGCCAATTGTTCTAGCACCTATAGCTATATCATCCAGAATATTTGCAAATTCTTGAGAAAGTTTGTTATTATTTGCTAGAGTTTCACCAATACCCTGAAGCTCCTCGCCCAATACCCCAGTGGCATTTATAGAATCATTTATTCTTGATACGAATATAGAAAAGCCAGTCGTTATAGAGCTTATACCCCTAGCAAGGGTTACTGGCATTTTCTCAAATTCTTCATTGGCCTTTTGCTGCTTATTAAGAATAGCAGTTAAGACATCCTCGGATAAGACCTCACCAGCCAAAACCAATTGCCGCAACTGCCCAACCGACACTCCAAACTCCTCTGCAATAGCAACGCCGATAGCTGGGATATTTTCCAGGATAGAGTTAAATTCTTCTGCCCTCAAAACCCCTGCGGACAAGCCCTGTCCTAATTGCAAAAGGCCCGCGCTAAGTGCTGTTGTGGATGCCCCAGATACGATACCTAGCTTCTGCACAGTATCTGTAAACGCCAACATCTCCTCATTCGTAGCCCTTAACTCATTGCGAGAGAAAGAGAGGCGCTGAAAAATCTCAACACCATTAGACAAGTCTGTACCTACCTGTATAGCCTGCCTGCTTAATTCAGAAAACGCTTGATTAAACTCGCCAACGTTTAACGTTGAATTTTCAATCCTAGCCGACAGTATAGATATTTTGTCAGCAGCTTGAGTTATTCCCGCAACACTTATACCAACACCGAACGCACCAGCTAATTTTAAAGCAGAAGACGTCAATCCAGAGAATACGGAACCTACATCTCTACCAAAGGTCTGCGTCTGGCTTCTGGCACGATTAAGCCCTTGCTTATAATTAGCATCACGCAAGAGCAGATCAACAAAAATGGAACCAGCCGAAGCCATTATCTAACAACCCTTGCTTTTGGATGGGACTTGAGCATTTGGATAAACTTATCCGCATCAACTATATCATCCCCGTATTCGTCAACTTCTCTGCCGTATGGCATAAAATCTTTAGGCTTGGCTTTTCCACCATTAGACTGGTTAATCAAGGATGAGATTAAAGCTGGGCCAGCGTCATATTTTCGTACTGGGTTCATAGGGCCGTATTTATTACGGTAGCGACCCCATAAATCTAACTCCCTAGAGCTTAACGTGCTTTGTATCTCTGCCACTGACTTACCTAGCGCCAAAGCCAACTCACAATAAAACTCCTCATTGATCGTTAATTGGATGGCTTCTTTTTCGTTGATTTTTTTTTAACTTGCTTCTCTTCAATAAGCTCATTGTATGCATTAACGAACTTACCAATGACCTCTGGGGGAAGACGGTTGGCCTGCTCTTTAGACATTCTCTTACCGTCTTGATCGCGCACGGAGCGATACACAAGCGCCAAGATAATAGCCTCGCCAAACTCATCAACACAAAGCGCCATTTCCGTTGGCGGCAACTCATTAACGGTAAACTTATATTTTTTACCGTCATTGCCTTCAATAGAAACGTCGGCACTCTTTAGGCTTAATGTTTCATCGGATAAGATATTCTCAAATGACATTAGGTTGTTTTCTCATAAATGTCATAGGAACCAGAAACTTGAACGCTTACCGTGGAGGTAACAACGCTATTAAGCGCGAACTCAAGCGGGACATCCGCAATATAGCCTTCAAATTCAATAAAATGGCGATCCGTTGGGTAAGCAAAATCACAACCAGAATCAAGTGTAGGATCAGAATCAACTGGCGTACCCATACCGATTGCAAAACGGATATTGCCAGCATTTTCACGCCACAATTCAGCAAGGCGGCGGTGAGAAGCGTTTGATGGATCGAAGTTAAGCGTGATGCTGACTTGGCCAGGGGTAGAAAGGCCACCCTCATATTGCCGAGCATCAGACTCAAGGCAAGTTACCTCGATTTGTTCACGCGGGTTGGAAAGACCGCTAATCGCGGTAGCGCACTCAATTTTTAGAAGTTCGCAGCCAGAACTAGCAAAAGTATCGGCAATATAAAGTTGTGTGCCTTGTGTTTTAACGGCCATTGTTTTCTCCAATAAAAAAAGCCGCGTTCTTGCGAAAGCGGCCTAGGGGTTTCCTAAGTAAATAAGAATAGTGTAATGATATTATTGCGCCCCGTCAATAGGCGGTTTTTCATTATGCTCTGTTTTGCATCCAACAACTAAACCCTTATCAAATTTAACAGTGAAAGAGCCGGATACGCCAGAAAGCTGCGCTCTTTTTAGAGCATCAACCGCCCAAGATAAGCGTCTGTCTGAAAATACGGTCATTATCTATTCTCCCAAAAATCAAATTCCATGCGGCATGAATATAAATCAGTGTCCGCATCCAGCGCGGGCGTGGAATAATTTAACATATGCCCATATGGCTCCAAAGCATCTCTTACTGCCAAAAAGCATAAATTGAGCTTTTCTGCTGTTTCTGCGTATATGTTAATCTGCGTCCCTTTATTGTCAATGTCAGGAAGATTGCCTAAATAGTTTTCTGGCACGGCATTATAAACCGTATAAACGGCGTATGGCTTTTTCACATTCTGCGGCGCTCTATCCCAAGGGTAAAAGCGTAAAGGGTTAGAGCCTAGCTGTAATCGCACAGCCGTTGAGGCGTTAAGTATGGGGAATATATCAGGGTTCATCGTTTAGCGTCCTTTACTGCATCAGTTAGCCGCTTATTAAATTCAGAAGCTAAGGCATTGACTGCCTGTTCCTTATTTTCCCTAATAGCCTTACGAATCCACGATCTAGGTGGTTGTCCATTCTTACCATACTCTAGAACGGAAGCATATAGACCAACCCGTACTGGTTCACCTTCTACCAAATTATTCAAGAGTCCACGCCTTATTTGCACGGCGACACGAAAATTGCCTCTATATTTTTTATAATTATAAACAGCGACTGTTGATTTTCTCGATAAAAGCCCCGTAAACTTCTTAGAAACTTGCCTAATATTATTCGTGGCTGCGTCCTTTACAGGCTTAGCGCCCTCTCGTAAGGCTCTCATATATACTTTTCTCTGTGACGAACGCGGCAGATTGGTAAAAACCTTATCTATATCCTTAATTCCGCTTAATGATCCTGAAAAATCCATATTTGGATTATAATACCTTTTCAAGCGGCAGAAAAGGGAATTTTTTGAGCGCTGAATTTGGCGTACAGTTTACAACTTCCGGTCCATGCCAACCGTCAAACTGGCTTATATGCACCTTAAATCTATCTTCAGTTGTGTTCCTCAACCCTGTTGGGTGCTTACCAAAATAATGCGTTCCATGCATATCAAACCCAAGTAATATTATTTTATCCGCTTTATGTATATCGCGGGCTATCTGCATTGCCATATACCCACTATTGCAGCCATTTGATGGATTTGGGATGAAAATCTCGACTTTTGGCCATCTATGCCGACAAAACTTACGCCCCTCGAATTTATTGGCATTAATGTTCATCGCCCACCACTTAGTGTCATGGCTAACCAGGGTGTCCGCCCAAGGGGCCATATCAAGCCCTACGTTTGAAACAGCTATAACAGCCTTTGCGCTGCCTGTCTCCCTTGCATACCTTACATACTCAACATCATCTTGCGTAAGGCTTTGCCCGCTTGCCAGGATAACCACCGTCACGCAAAAAGTCTTTCAAATGGCTTGCCCGACTTTATTTCGTCAATCGTCCACTGCTTCCATGCGATTTGGTGTATTATCTTTTCCCTATCTGGATATACAATTTCCTTAATATCTCTCATGCATAAGTCCCATACAAGGGTTCCCTTATCTCCTGCGAAGCAAGGGACACCCTCTAAAAGTGAGTCAAGGCAGGAATTGGAATTGTAAGCAATAGTAAAGAGCGCCCCGCCTATTGCCTCTTGAAGTGTCCCGCCCATATTATTGAAACCATCAAGGCTTTCATACCCACGGCGACGTACGGATTCAGGGTGCGGCCTATAGTAAACGGGTATACCGTAATACTCGGATGCTTTTCTCGCCTGCTCCATGTACCACGGCATTATATCTTGCCCTTTAAGACTAGCGTCGTCCTTGACTTGGCCTAGGATTAGAATGTATTCGCCATCTTTTTTCCAATGTTTTATCTCACCACCAAAGGCTCGGAATCTCTCACCACCATCATCTGGGTACTCTGGGAATGTGGCGTGTCCATTTAGGCCGTTCCATCCAAGGGATATATTTTTACGTCTATCGCCTATGTACCCAAGCTCGGCAACAAGTATATTTTTTCTTAGTCTTTGCAAAGCGCCCACTATCTGCCTACGCCATCCCCAGCACGCAACAGTACCCTCGCTAATCGAGCATAGGTTTGAAGTTCTTCTTACGGAATGACCGCAGGCTGTTAGCCCTTCATATACCGCCTCTAATCCGGCGCAGGGAACGGCTCCAAGTGGTGTATTCTTAGGCTTTAAGTGCCAGTTTATAAGAGATATCTTCATCCGTATTGCTCCATGGTGTCTATGCAGAATACAGGCTTTTGGGCTATATCTGCAATAATCTTTGCTTCTTTCTCACTTGATTCGATAAAGAGTTTATATTCAGGGCGTTTATAGATAGAAGCCTTCCACTTGGCAGGATTGAGCGACTTGCGTTCTTCCTTGGTTTTGGCTGGACACATAATCAGCTTGTTATACTTAACATCATGCTTTTTTAACCATGCTGCTGTCTGCGGCCTGTATTTTTCCATACGGCCAGTGACAATTGCGCCCATAACATCGCGGCCACTTAGATAATCAAACGGCTTGAATTTAAGGTCTGCCGTTTCTAGGAAATTAGCGTATTGTTCGCCATCATCATCCTCGCCCTCAACCACATCTCGGCACAAAACCCCATCCATATCCACGGCGCAATATTTTAGGCGGAATGTCTTCCACATAAACCAGCTATAAATATAATCAGGATCGTTATGGGTTTCCAGAATAAGTGTTGGATTAAGCGTATATTTTGCGCCTTTGTATGAATAAACCGCCAGCGTATAAATCTTTGTATCTGGTTTTGCCGCCTTTATCTGCCTGATAAATTCCGCCATCTGTTTCCCTGTGGCTATTGAATCATCAACCAAAAGGATACGGTTTAAATCCTTATAATCAGACTTGCGCGTGTTTATAATCCCAGCGCAGTATTCATAGACGCTTGCGAAGGGCTTACAAAGATAAGTCGCAATGAGGCTTGCAGGAATTGTGCCAGAGCGCGGACAATGGACAATAACATCTGCTGGAATAGCCCTAATCTTATGCAGGTTCTTTACGATCAGACGGTCAAGGTGTCTTACGTTGCGGGTTAGCATTAAGAATCTCTTTCAAAGAAACAGTTTTCGCCATGATACTTACCGCCAATAGCAACGCATGGCAAAACGGCACCGTGGTCGTCCCGTGATATTTCTTTAATATTTAATAACCAATCAGTGTCTGCATCCCATATGACAACATCCATATCAGGCGGATACTTTTTAAGAGCATCTATCAATTCTAATACTTTCATACCTCAATAACACCTATTCCCATATTTGACCCATCAACAATAAATTCCCAGTGCTTGTATTCCTGCTTTAACTCATTCCAAAACACAGGAACCTCGATCAACTCGCCCTTACTATTGCGCTTCATGTCATTGGCAATATCGTGAAAGGCGATAAAGCGGCCCATAGGGGAGTAGTTATCAAAATCGGCCTTTACGCCCTCATAAGTATGGTCTCCATCAATAAAGATAAGATCGAAAGGTGCATGTTTTTTTGCAAAATTAATCGAATCTCTATGACGGCTATCTTCAAATTTTAAATAAGCATTATACCCCTTTAAAGTTAAATCGGTCATAGCGGCTATAATCAAATCTGATCCATTTTCAAAGCCCCAACCATTATCAGGAAAATCAATAGCTACTGCCGTTGAAGCTTTAGGCATTTGCAAACATATCTCATGAAAAGAATCCCCGCGACCACATCCAACCTCCAAGAAAGATTCAATCTTATTATCACGCACAAAAGCCAAGAAAGACTCAAACTCTTCCTTTTCCTGTACGGCCTGTTCGCCTGAGAATGTAAATGGATAGGGCGTTATAAATCTAAGCCTCCAACAAGACGCTTATCTGCCGTAAAGGAATATTGATAACCGCGCACACGATGTTCCATGGCGGTTAAATCCATACGATTTATATTTACAATAATTCCCTGTTTCGCTGCCTCATCCAGTCCCTTGTTAAGATCGAATAACGCTTTGCCTATTTTGTCCAATATTTGATCGTCTGTCATAAGGAGCATTAAATGACATACAATATTTAATGTCAATAAATAATTTTAGGCAGTAATCAACACGCCATCACTAATAGCTTCCTCGCTATCGCCGGCGGCATTAGAAGCCACCACGCCAACCGTGACAATATCGTTAATAGAGGCCGCGACAAGCCATGTCTGCGCCGTTGCGCTCACAACTGGTAAATCATTAAGATACCACTGATAGGCATATCCAGTCGGATCATTCGCCCAAACACCATTGCTTGCCGTTAGCACTTGGCCTACCTCAGGAACCCCAGTAATTTTAGGATATTCTAATATATCTGGAACAACCATATCACCGTCAATGTAACGAACTCCCTCGCTACAAGGCAGAGTTATATACTCAAGACCTGAATCCTTGTCCGAAAGCACCCCTTCTATATTATAGTATTGATCCTTGGCGGCATGATATAGACGCATTTTTGCATTTATATTGGATCGGTAGCGTATTGTTATACGTGTAGTGACCTTACTATCCTCCGCCTGTGCAACAACAAACTCACGCGCAGAAAGAGGCTCTATAGAAGCCCATAAGGTTGCAACATCCTGCCATGAGACAATAACGGACCCATTGTCTTGATCCTGTGTTTCAACAGGATTCTGCAAAACGACTCTATGGCGCAGTCTTCCGGCTTCAATCATTGTAATGTCGGCTTTCTAATAGGGTCAAGTAGCCAGTGAACCGCCTTAGGGAGTGACATCTTCTCTAGCCTATCGTTTTGCATGGCATTATCAATATAATCTTTACCTTCTCTATCTGCATAGAAAACACCAACCATCATTAAAACGGCGATCTGCACCTCTGTGCGAACAATGTAATCGCCTGAACTATCAACGGCTAGGTATGGCTCGCCAGCACTATCTAGTAAATTAACGCCGTTTTCATCCATGGCGTATTCGTAAGCCAATAGAGGATTTTTTAAATAATTCTGAATAGCGGCGCTTGCCGCATGGATTTTAAGGATCAGGTCAGTGTCATCATCGCTTGTATCACGGCGTAAATGGTCGCTTGCCTGCTCTAATGTAACCAGCATAACCATTATTGACCGACCTTTACAGTTTCAGGTTTATCAATCTTAACAACTTCTTTCCCATCCCTACCACGTTTTACAGCTAGACGATAATCACTACTTACGCCTGGCCTACCTTCTGGCGCGTCCTTTTGAACAATCCAAAAACTTCCGCCGAAGCTGAAGCCATCCCCTTTTTCATAGTTTTCGCTCTCTGAATAAACCCCTCTATCAATAATAGCGGGAATCTTAACAGACTTTTCAATAACCGTTTCACCACGCTTCAAAGAAAATGTTACTGTCCTATCATCATCACCTAAAGACAAATCAAAGCCGTCAATATCTATAGCATCACGCCCATCCTTGGCCTTAGGCATACGATCAATGGCTTTTTCCAATACACCATCAGCCTTTCGCTCGAAGTCTAAAGCCCATTTTGCAAAAATATGCTCCATAGACTTAGCAACATCTTCGGCACTTGGTGATATGCCGTCTTTGCCGTCTTTACCATCTGCGCCATTAACGCCGTCTTTGCCGTCCGCGCCATCTTTCCCATCTCTAACTTCGGGAATAGAGGAAACTGCGTTGTTTACAATATCTTCCAATTTAGAAAGGTCGATTGCGTTTACAGCCTCTTCAAGGATAGGCTTAACATCATCCAATGTGACACTCTCACCATCATTGCCTTTATCTCCCTTTTCACCTTTTTCTGGTGCGGGGATAGATTTAACGATAGATTCTAGCTCTAAAATCTTGGCGTCATATTTTTCAGAAACGCCTTTTATAGCGCTATTGACGCTCTCTTTAATCGTGTCCGCAATGCTCTTAACAATATCATCAAGCGTCATATTCAAAACCCTTTAATTCTTTTTTAAGCATTAGACTAACACCCATTAGTTGTTTTTCCAAGTCAGGCTCATCTTGCGTCTCACTATTATCAACATTGCCCCCCTCAACCGTCCTTTCAGCTAACATATTGATAGGCCAATTTTGTTCTTGCAAGAATGGAATATCCCCACCTTCTACAGCTTTAAGATTCATGCGCTTACGGGCTTCGTTAGGCGAATAAATAGCGCGAATAACCCCTTGTCCCAGCGTTTCCACTTGCGTTTTTGCGTCCATACGCAATAGGCCGTCAATGTCAAACTCAAAACCAGTTTTTTCAGGCGTATCCAGCCCAGCATCAAGCAATAGTTCAATAGCCTCTATAAGAACCTGTAGGCATTGGCTATAATAAGCAGAATCAAGTGCCTCTACGTTATTATAAGCTGGCGCGTTACCAATAACCTTATAAGGCGGGACATGATACGTAGCGCATACAATATCAGCAGAAAGTTTTAGTTGCTCAACAAGCTGGGAATCAACAGGGTTAACCATGCTGATAGCTTGGTATTTTAAATCATCACCAAGAACGGCGGTTTTGCCCTTATTGTCACCGCCATAGTTTTCTTCCCAATGTTTTTTAAGCCTTTCCGCCGTTTCATCGCTAATAGCGCCTGGGGCAGTTAATATACCACCAGGACGGCTAAGGTTCTTAAACAGAATAGCACTATTCTCTAAGATGGAAATGCCACCATATGCAGCAAGCCCGCAGGCAAAAATAGGGCTTAACCCGACGAGAGGATGGAATAAACAATTAAATCGGTCATGAATAATTTCAGAGGCGGGAACCGTAACCCCGACTTCCGGGACGCCGGACAAATTATCTTGCGCTAGTTGATAAAAAACCTCACCACTTTCAGAAACAAGGACTTGTACTAAATCAGGGTGCAGTACATCAAGGCGGATAACCTTATCGTCTCTATCGCGTGTTTTTAAGACATAAGTATTACCACGAGAAAGCTTTGAGATAATCCAGCTTTCAAAAAATTGCATACGATTCTGATAAGGATTTGGCTTCTCAATAACCGAATACCCGTTAAGCGGTATCTTATGCCATATGCCTTGAGAATCCTCTCTTACAAGGTTAATGAATAGCTTTGAAATGTCACTTGAAATAAGCCCAATGCAAGAAAAAATAGCAAAGTGAGAAATAACATCTTTGCGCTTCCAAACAATGTTTTTCTGCCATGCTCCTGTGAATGCCTCGAATATCTTGTATGGCCACCATCCGCCTCGACCTGCGGGTGAGGGGCTTGTAAGCTGTTTTTCTCTTTTCTTAAAAAGCATTAATTAGGACTCGATCATTTTTTCCTTGATTTGCTCAATGTTCCAACCATGAAAAGCTTTCTTTCCCATCTTTTTCTGATATTCTGCGCGAATAGCTACTAGATCACTGTCCAATTCAGGGGCTTCGATAGGCTCTGGGGTTTTGTTTTCAATCTTCTTGGTTGTATAAGCATCAGCAACAATCATTTTATTGCTATAGCCGTTAACATAAATTGCCTTCTTGCAATGAACCAAAGCGCGGGCATGATGCTTCTCTACGCTCTTAATCTTGCCGTTATTCATCATAATAGTAACTCTAGCCATTTAAAACTCCTTTAAAAATAGGGGCGGGGCATATAACCGCCGCCCCTACAATAGATTAATTTATATTAGCTTACAACGGCGCAAGCAGACCAAGCGACACCATTCAAGTATGCAACGCCTACATCGCGGCGGCGTGCCCAGTTGATATAGCGTTCAGCACGGATAGCAACACTGTTTGTTTGGAACATCGAAACGCCAGCCGTTGCGGTTGGGGCAACAGAGCTTTGCGTAGGTTCGGTGTCCATTTGGATGGTGGCCTCACGCGATGCATCAACCGTTACTTGACCATCATCAGCCAAGTAAATGTCAGAAGCATTAATGAGCGCAACAATACCCGCTGGGACATAGTTAGACACAACTACGGGCGTACCGTTCAACGTGCCGCCTCGCATGGAAACGCCAGGGAACATCGATTGGCCCAATGGGTTTTGCAAACGACCAAGAACGTTAGCCAATGCCGGACGCATAATGTAAACACCCGTGAGTGGATCATTATTGGCTTCGATGAACTCTGCTTCCAGTGCTTGAAGATCGCAGTTGATAGCATCAGCATCCGTACCGCTCGAAGGAATAGGCGTAATGCCATTCAAGATCGAAGCAGGGGACACGCCAGCAACAGCACCTTTAGCAGGGTTAATGAAGTCAGTGTCAAGGCGCTCGATGACAGCACGGGCCAGTTCCTCACGTACGAGACGTTCAGCGGACGGGCTACTGAAGCGGATAAGCTCTTCTGTGATAACAGCGATACAAGCGACTTTATACCAGCCGAGTTCAACTTGGTTGAAGCTCATGGATGTTACTGGCTTAGCTAGGCCTTCACCTACCCATGCCGCCGTTGCCGCACCATCTTGACCTTTAATCTTCACATTAAACGGAATCTGGCGAAGCGAAGGAACGCCATCGCGGCCAAATTTACCGATAATGGTTTGCGGGCGCAGATATTCGATGAAGTCGCCGACAAAGTCGTCAAAATCAACAAGTTCATTACCCCAGGTTGCATTATTACCAGTAATGGTGGAGCCAGCAGCAATGGCCGCTTTCATCATACCTTCAAAGTCAGCACCTTTTGCTTGAGCGTTAAGAACGCGAGCAATAGGGGAGTCTTCACCATATTGTTCATTAGCAATATTAAATGCTTTAGAGTGGTCGCCTTTTGCCTTAGCAAGAGCCATAACATAGCGGGCAAACATGATACCTTTTTCAAGTTTTTCATCTTTTTTCACTTTAACCATGGCAGTATTGTTGCGAAGCTGGACCCCTTTGATTTCATTGTCAGCATCACCGACAACAGTAGCGCGGGCAGCTTGGCTAACAACGAGCTTTTGGGCTTTTTCGATGTGGCCTTCAAGCGCTTTAACTTCGGCCTCCAAAGTTTCATAGACTTCGGAATCTTCAGCATTGAACGTCTCGCCGCTTTCGAGAGATTTAGTCATCATCTCCTCAAGTTTGGTTTTTTTGGCCTTGAGTTCATTCTCAAAACCTTTCAATTTTTCTACAATAGACATGTTTTTCGCCTCCTTTGGCGATAGTTTTACCGATTTAAGTTTTGGTTTTTCCGAAACGCCGGACGTTTTATTGCTCGTTTCATCTGCATTAGTGCCAAGCGCGGCGCGGATTTCACGGTCAAAGGATTTTACTGACGTAATGCCAGATTCTGCAGACATAGGAATTGTTACTGCACTAAGCTCGTACCAATCCCATTCATCATATTGAACGCCGCCGTTATCAATGAAGGCGTATTTAATAGGGCGAAAACCGATAGAAAGGCCGCGTACAAGCCCCTCTTTCATACTAACCCAAGCCTCATCAAGTCGAGCAGCAAGCTGGCTAGGGGCATCAACTTTCTTAACAACACCCTTAACCTCAATACCTTTGTCAGTGACTTTAACGTCGGTTATTTGGCCAATAGGCTGGCGGTGGTCATGCTGCCATAAAAACGCCATAGGGAGTTTGAATTTTGCGCCCTTTGGTATCATGACATCGTTAATACGGTCTGGCTCTGGCGTACTGGCAATACCTGTAAATTCACGTTTATCCTCGTCAATGGCTTTAATAACCATTGTAGAATAGGCAATTTGCTTATCCATTTTTTCTCCAATAAAAAACGCCCGTGCAAAATGCAGGGGCGTTGGGTTTTCCTAAGCTGTTATATTATTAACCAATTTTAAATATTGGTCAATAGCATAATATTAAACGAAGAACATATCATATTCCTTGGTCTTATTCTCCTCATGCCTAGACAAGGCATCAACAGCCATCGCAAGCGCGACCATACCATCAATACGACCGGTTGATTTCTTCTTAGTGAACTTACGCCCGCCAGCCGCATCCATCTCTACGCGCGTATTACCAGCACACATTGTAAGCACTGGGTGGTTGCTATGCTTTAACTTTTCCTGCAATAATTTCCCCTCAAGCTCGCGGACAGCGTTACCCATACTCACAAAACCCTGACCAAATTCCTTGAATTTTTCCAGCTCTTTGTCAGTAAACCCAGCTTTTTTTAGCCACGGCATAAGATATTTCATGGCGAAACGGTCAAAATTCACGACTTGCACGTCATATTCCTCAAATATGCGCTTTAATTCATAGGCAATATACTCATATTCAATAGCTTTACCTGGTGTAGTGTGTAAAAAACCTTGCTTTTCCCACGTGTCATAAGGAACGCGGTCGGATTTTGATTTTTCCCGCAATCCTTCTTTAGGGAGCCAAAAGCGCGGCAATACATCCCCGTCTTCTGTTACGAAAACAAGCGCGGTTAAGTCCGCAACTGCGGAAAGATCAAGCCCGCCAAAAACTTTCTTTCCTTTTGATGGTTTTGCTTCTCCTCCATTAGCCTGCCAGACAGATTTTGACACAAAAGGTGATTCTGTATTAACCCTCATATTTAAAAGTAAGTTTCGCGCCTGCCCATCGAGTGCTGGTAGCCTAGTCGCTTGCTTCAACTGCTCCTCAAGGTCTTTCTCATCCCTAAATATACCAAGACCAGGATTAGCCATTTTCCAAGCTTCTTTATCCATAAGATCACACTCCTCTGGCGCTGCATATAAGTGGCATACTATATGGGAAGACTGTGAATCCTCTGAATCGTCAATTAATCTGCTAAGCAATGCGGAGTCTGTAGGCGCTTGAGTTGATAGATATATCATTAAAGGGTCTTTATGGCTACCTTGCGAACTTGTTAACGCAGAAACAAAATCGCTAGTTGGGCTTTCTATTTGGCCAGCCTCATCCATAAGGCACAGGGCGAAACTGTGGCCTAGGGCTGTTTTACCTTCTGCTGACAACGACCTATACTCTGTACCCAATGGTACGCCCCTTAATATCTTACTAGATGGAACAATTGTTACTAAGGATTGTATCTTAGGGGAAACATTAACAATTTCTTTAGCTTGCTGGAAAATAATAGACGCTTGCTCACGTGACATAGCACCAGACGCCAGTTTTGCGTTTAATTTTGCTTCTGGTCCCATCAAGAAACAAAGTAGGATACAAGAAACAAGGAAGCTTTTTCCGTTCCTTCTTGCGAGAGAATATATGGCTGTTCTGGTATTATGAGGATTATCAAATATTGAATATATAAAACATTCCTGCGCCTCGATAAGGCGAATAGGTATAATCCTACCATCAGAAGTTGGCATATTGAGGTAACCCTCAATAAAGCGCATATTTCTTTCTGCCCTAGTAAGTTCTTTGGTATTCAGTGTTCGCCAGTCCCTTGGTTTAATATAGGGTCCGCATCTTACGAAGTGTGGCTTATCATAATCCTGCACGTTTTTTATCCTTGCCATGCCTATCTGGTCTGTAAATTTTTATTTTATCTCTATCCTTGTAAACATCATATAATCCCCATCCCTTTATACTCTTTTGTCTTCTTGAAAAAATACAATGCAATGCAGACGGTTTTATATATAACATATTTATAATATCTGTTCTGGTTGCAGACTTCCTTTCTAATGTTCTGAAGTTTATCCATTCATATATATTCAGGTCTGCATTTGGGTTATTCTTCCCAGATATATCTCCCCTAGCTTTTGACGCTAAGATTGATTTTTCTCTTATTTTATTAAAATGATTCTTGGCATCATTAGAGCTTTGATACCAACCAAGGCATGAGCCTTTATCGCTTTGAAAGTATAAATCAGAGGAGAAGTCGTCCTTAAATTTAATCCTTGTTCCAGTCCATTCTCTGCCATCATAATGGTATAAATGATAAACTTTCCTACATATCTTCTTTGAGTTTGATCTGTATAAATCTTTTCTACTTTTCCCGTCATTAACGACTGGGTAATACCATCCATTGTAATTATATTTACTACCGGCTATAATCTTAGAAACAGACGATAAGCTGATGCCGCTATAACATGAGAAATTATAACGAGTTCCTTCAAATATATCACCATCATGGTTCTTGAACAAATAAATTGACTTATCAGATGATGGTGAATTTTCACCTGAATACTTTTCAGAATATTCTCTTGCCACAATTCTTCTAACATAACCATAATTCATTCTTTTGGAAAAATCTGGCCTCTTCTCGCAACCATTCTTCAGGTTTGACATAGCAAATAATGCTTTCATCATTTTACCACCATAAATCTTTGCAAGTAGAATATGGGCAAAAAAGTGATCTTCTGGTGTAAGCTCTATTATGTTTTCTTTTTTATTACTACCACCCATAGACTTAGGGATAATATGGTGTCTTTCATAATACTGACCTGAACTTACAACCAAAGAAGCTTTCAGTTTCCTATCTTCAATAAAATTATCATAAATCTTACTATAGTTCATTACCAATTGAATAAACCATACTGGATGAGTATGGTCAATATATTATTCAAGCACGTTCTAATAATACCTTAATAAGCGCCTCTATGGTGCCACTTATAGCCCTAGCGCCACTTTCATAATAATAAATCGCTCTTGTACTCTTTAGTCCAAGAGCCTTAGCCATATCTTCACGGCTAAGGCCAAGTTTTAATCTGGCATGGGTGAACTCACCAGCCGTCATGCTGGTACGGGTGGCCGGACTCGAACCGACAATTAAACCTTTATGAGAGGTTCGTTTCACCATTAAACTACACCCGTTAAGCTTAACAACGCTTCTGCGCTTTTAGATCACGTAGCTCTTTTAGACGGTTTTCACCACTAAGCTCTGCGGCATCACCTTCCATTGCGTTACCAATACCGAAGTCACCCAAGAAGCCGAGAACGTGCGCCCCGTTGGTCGCAGCGCGTTGGCGGCGAATATCGCTCAAGAACTCTTCCGTGCTTGCCAAATTCTTACGGATATCATTGCACGTAAATTCTGCCTTTTCAGTACCGCTAACTGGCTTTTCACGGCCATAGCGTTGGGTGGCACACGCAGCCAGTGGGATAAGAGCCGCGATAATTAAGATCATTTTAAAGTTCATAGTTTCACCTTTCCTTTGTTGTGAAGGTTTAATATGAACAATGTTCAAATAATTGTCAATAGATTAATGAGGGCGGGCGATTAGATCGTCGTCAGCATCATCGAACGCATCCATGTATTCACTCTTTGCCTTGTTCTTGCGTTTGGAATCTCTGGGGTCGCCCATAGTCGCCTGGGCGTGGACTTGCAGCTTCTGCGATAGGCTGGTTATCCTGCGCGTGGTCGTTTCCACAACCGCGAACATTGGGTTAAGAACAGGCGTGTTGCCATGCTTTCCGCCCATAACGGTCGGTCCTTGTTGATCCAGTATCTTTTTATATTCAACCAAGTCATAAAATGCGATTGCCAAATTAGCGGCGATAACCAAATCAATGTCCGACCATTCGTATCGGGCCTTAACAATCTTATCCCAGTACACCATATGGTGCTCTTTAAGCCCGACCTCTTTAGGCGGTTCATACTTACGCGCGGCCATGGCAGCAAGCTCTACCGCCATATGAGGGGAATCAACTCGTTCCTTTTTCGCCATTACATCTTCCTTTTAGTGACAATGTGCATTGTGGAAAATTATATTCATCGCCAACCCGGCACCAAACCATCATCATCACAGCCAAACTCACCAGACTTTTCCAGCCGTTGCTTGGTCGAACTATGGCACGAAGCGCATAGAGAATCCAGTGGTGAATTAAAGAACAATTCCATATTTCCCTTATGCGGCACTCTATGGTCAACGGTCGTAGCCGCTGTATAAATACCCTTGGACTTGCAAAACTTGCACAAAGGCTCTTTTTTCAATTGCTGCAATCGGCGTTTTCGCCAACTAGCCGTTTTGTACCACTTTATCCATGGCCTCGTATTAGAGTATTTTTGTTCCGTCAAGATATGTACCCAAACTCTCTGGCTCTAATTCGTCTTCGCTTCCGTCTTGTCTAACGGCGGCGGAGAGTCGGTCGATTGCTCTTGCAAGCTCTGTGAATCCTGCAAAGATTGCGTCTGCAATGACGATGGCATCACCGCTTGCGCTAATCTCTTCGCTTTCTTCTTTAACCATTCCCGTCTTTCCTTACATCTACATGCCATATTCTCTACCTCGCAGCGCGCGTGAAACAATTATGTACCAAAAAGTATAATAAGTCAAATCTGTGAGAGTTATAAAGAAGGAC
>Ga0116143_10001736_pt1 | contig 25482 bp, 29 predicted proteins | sample AD_UKC034_MetaG_FD_89745 | JGI IMG/M metagenome (GOLD analysis project Ga0116143, IMG submission 89745) | Active sludge microbial communities of municipal wastewater-treating anaerobic digesters from USA - AD_UKC034_MetaG | ecosystem: Engineered > Bioreactor > Anaerobic > Digestate | place: USA...
ACCCCCATCCCCTTCACAGACCCCGATTGCGTTCCGTCCGTGTTTCGCAGGGTCTTCCGCACGTTCTTGTCGTACAGACCCTCTACGGCTTGCAGCGCGTGCGACTTGCCTGATCCGTTCGCCCCTCGCAGGACGACCACACCGCCCTTTTCCGGAATCGGAATGGTCAACTGGGAAATGGGTGCCACGTTTTTCAGTTCGATGCTGTTCATATCAATCCCCTTTGCTAGTCCTTGTTTGCGACCTTTGGATGCGGCAATCGACCCGTCTCCAAATACCTTTCCACTGCCATATCAAATGCCTTGCGTGTCACCCACACATCGCAATTGTTCATCCACACGATTTCTCGGTGTTCCATCGGATCCCTTCCGCTTGGTGGACGCGCTGCGTCTCGGACCGAGTAGTTTTTAATGCTTTCCTTTTTTGGGATCCTCATTCCCCCAACTCCTCTCGCTTTTCGCTGGCCAGGTCGTCAAACAACGTCCCCCACTCAATCTGGTCGTCCTCAGATAGCCCGCTATTGGCGATCCAGTCGTGCACGGACTTCTCCAGGGCCACCAATTGCTTTTCGCTCTTGGTTCGGGCCAGAGTATGTTTCCAGCGTTCCTTCCGCGACTCCATGTCCGCGGCTTCGTCCGGAATCGCGTCGGCCACCTGCTTGGCCAGCTTGTCGATCACGTCGGCCAGTTTGGGATGCTGGTCGGTCAGGGCTTTGGCGGACTTCAACACCGCCATGCGCGTCCGCGACATTTTTAGAATCGTTTCCAGCTCGCCGTGCGTCATCTCTTTCGCTTCCGGCTGCGGATCCGGCTTGCTTTCCGGCGCTGCTTCCGGAGTGGTCGTCGACGATTTTTCGCGATAATCGGCGTACAGGGCTTCCAGTCGCTTCGGCTGGTTTTCCTGCGCCATCGAAATGGAATCCGCTTCCACGTCCATGCTGACCGCCCGAATCGCATCCATATCGTCAATCACGCACCAACCCCTGGCCACCGAATAATGCATCGCGGCTTTCATGGCCATCTCGACGCCATATTTGAACCAGGGGCACCGTTCACGCGCCCAGTCGTTTTTCATCGCAAACTGATAGGCGTCACTGTCATCCCGGCGGATGTCGATGATTTTTTTCGGGACGTACGCGCGGTGGATGTTGCGGGCTGTTTGCAGATCCTTGATCAACACCACCACGCCGCGGAGGTCTTCGTAGGTTGTCGGAGGATTGTCCAAGTCGACGTTGACCAACTGGATGTTGAAATCCTCGTCGATCGAGATTTCATCGTTTTTACCAATCGGGATCGGAATCATCGTCCGGCCAGACCTGGAAGCCAACGCGTTGATGCCGCGATGGCTGAGTTGATAACCCAGTTGCCATTTGTCCTTGATTTTCCGGGGAATCGCGTAGGCCAAAGCACTCACGTTCTGCCCGACCATGATCCCGGTCAGGGCCGAAATGGCGATCACGTTCGCCACGCTTTCGATTGAGCATGAATAGAAATCTTCCGGTTTCTTAGCACTGGCTCCCGCGGACACTAGGGCCACCGCGAGCCGGCCGGCAGCGACGTTGGCCCGTTCTTCGCCCACCCAACTAACCAGCATTTTGTGGCTGATCTTCTGGGCCTCGGCTCGAAACACGTCCTTTTGATCAACTTCCGTCTTGGTACTGACACTGCTCACAAATCACCCCTTTCGCCGCAAAACTCGAAAACTCTTGGCTGGCGTTACGTATTCCTTGCGATGCTGTTCCTTGTGGGTCCAGACCACCCCGTTTGGCAATTGACCCATCGCGTATTCGCCGATGGCCAGTTCGATTCGTGCCTCAAACACCTTGATCTGCTCGTCCAGTCGTTTTCTCTCTTCCTTGAGAAAAACCAGTTGCTCGTCGATGTCCTGCAGTTCCTCGGGCAGATAGCACAGCTCACCGTTTTCGGTCGGGAACAGCTTTCGGACGTCCGTCACCGCCAAATCGACGTCAGACAGCGGGGGGACGGTTTTCGATTCAACGTACGACCAGAATTCACGGTTTCGCGTCAAAAGTCGGACAATGGCTTCGTCGTTCCTGAATCGTTGCCGAATCTCGATGCGTTGACCACCGATCAAACCCACCAGGTAGGCGACCGATGCGCCCGTGACGGCCATCTGGTGCTGGATCTGGATTTCGAACTTGACCGGGATCCCGTCGTCCTCCCAGTCCGATGCGGCCCACTCGCTGACGTTTTTCAACTCGACCGGGCACCAGCCAAACTCGTCGTGGTAGGTCACGCCGTCCAGCGTCGCGCCGAGCCAAGGGAAATTGGGGTGCCGAAAGATCCGGAATGGGCCAGGAGACATGCATTTCAGGCCGGTATCATGCTCAAATTCCGCTCGCAGGACAGGCTCGACCTGCTTTCCGATACGCAGCCGGCGGTTTTCGGCTTCTGAAAACTCGCGGGTTTCTCCGCGGGTCTTTTCCAGCCAGATGCTAGCCACGTTCTGATCTTTGTACCCCTCACCAATCAGCGCCGCAGATTCGCTGGCCCCAATCATCGATCGTCGGGCGGCCAGCCAGGATTCCTCGGTGGCGTGATTCTCAGACACTGCCACCCATCCCTCAAACTCAATCGCACTCGCGTCCATCGTCTCTCTCCATGAAAGTCGTTTCCGTCACCATCGGCGTGATGTCGTCTCACCACGTCGGGGAGCAGTCTGCCAAAAGTATCGGACGGAGTCCAGAGGGGATTCACGACACACGACACATTTTTTCAGGATTTGAGAAAATCTGAAAGATTTCAGTAAGGGCAGAAATCCCGCTAAGGGAAAAAGACAAGTCGCTTCGACTAACTGGGTTTTGGTTTGGTTAGGTTAGGTTAGGTTAGGTAGTAGCCGACTATAGTCAATCACTACTGTAAGCGACTGTAGTTCGACACTATCGACGGTCACGATAGAGCGTGACAACCCAGGGGGGACGTCAACAAAAAAACGCCTCCAGGAGAGGCGTTGTGGTGAGGATAGATTGATCAGCCGGAATAAGCCGAGTCGTCACGACGAAGATCGATCCCGACGCTTGATTTTAGGGCTCAATTTGACCTGCAGGCCCAGTCGTTCGGCAATCACCACGATGCTCGCCAGGGTGGGATTCCCCTTGCCCCGTTCGATGTTGGAAATCCTCGGTTGCGACATGTTCACCGACTCCGCCAATTCCGTCTGGGTGAGCCCCAATTCCCGGCGTCTGTCGCGTATCAGGCGACCAAAATTGTTCATCAGCCAACGCTCCATTAGAACCTCATTGTTTGCCATCTGAATCCCCTTTTCGAAACCCGCTTTATGGCGGTTTTTTCCACATACCTGAGCGGATGGAGAGGGATTCGAAATTTCAGGATAGCTGAAAAATTTTTTTTTGCATGCATGATTCAATAAGTTGAGCTAATAAAAATTAGCCACTTCCAAAAGACAACTCGATGAACTTACGGGGCACTGGCTATGCTCAGACAAACAAAATCACGACAACTTGACCAATTGACACGATCGGTATCGCCGGTTTCCCACTTGAACACAGGGGGCAACCGATGAAACTCATTGAATTCTACCGAGATATTTACAGGCCGCTGCGCCTAATCGGTGGCTCCCAGCGAACCGACGTGCTGTACCGCTATTCGATCGAGCTGTTTTCCAGTTTCCTGGGACGACCCGCCGAATTGACGGATCTTAACGATCTGACCGTAGGAAGGCACCTGCAGGCGTTGATCGACGAGGGGCGCAAACGACCTGGAATCAACAAGGAACGAGCTCAATTGCTGGCGCTGTGGCGTCTAGCGGCTCGTAAACACCTGGTCTCAGAATTCCCAGAAATCAAAAAGATTCCGGAGCCCGAGACCGACGCCAGAGCCTGGACCATGGAAGAGCTTCAGCGACTGTACGCCGCCTGCGCCGAGTATTCTGGCGAAACCTATTTCGTGATCCCGGCCAACAAATGGTGGCTGGCGCTCGTCTCCGTCTGCTACACGACCGGAGAACGCAAGACAGCCGTCCTCAAAAGCGAGTGGACGCATCTTTCCGGTAACCGGCTCCTTTTTCCCGCCGAGAACCGAAAGGGCTCTAAAAAGAACCATATCGCGACGCTCACGCCATTCTGCATGAATCGCCTGGCTCAAATCCGTTCGAACCACCGGTTGATATTCCCCTGGCCGAAGTCGCCAAACTACGAATATCACATCTACAACAAGATTCTGGAAAGCGCCGGATTGCCGAAGGACTCCAAAAGCAAGTTCCACCGGCTCAGAAAATCCCACGCGACGCATCTGAAAGCTGCTGGAGGCGACCCTACACAGTCGCTTGGGCATTCGTCCGCGGCAACGACTAATCGCTACATCGACCTTAGAATGATCCCCGATAAGAATGCGGATCTGCTGCCTGAACCGGTATCGGACGAGATGTTACAGGCCTGGTCTGAATCGGGAGAATCAGCATCGACAATCCCAATGCAATGCCCCAAAATCCCAGTCCAAACCCCGGACCCGTCCCAAGGCTGGTCAGAATCGCACTGGATTCAGGCGTCGCATTGACGGTCGACCATAACTGATACAGCATCGAAGCCATGCCAAGGGCAATCAAAAAGGGGAAGGGGCGAAGGTTCATCACCAGACAACTGCCAACCAACAGAAACACACCCGTTGCTGTTGCGATCGTCATGGATGCAAACAAGTCGTTTTCGATCAAATACGCTTGTTCGGCCTTTGACTTATCCACCGCCGCACTGACGACCTGATACACCGTCAACTGCCCAGAAGATCCGTAGGCAAATGGGAAAAAAGATGCGGCAAGAACGATCAGGCAGGCAAGTCGGTTTTTTTGTACGCAGTTCATGGTGAGTCCCCTTTGGATTGCATCCTAAATGGGTTATTCGCCAGATGCAACCAAAAATTTCAATCGGACCACGGCCCATCGGGACAAATTTTGCAAATTCGATCGATTTTCATGCCCGTGACCTTGGATTCCGCACAATCGCATCCGTGGAGGGTGCAATGAAACACGGGAAGGCTGGTTCGCCCGTTGCATGGCCGGCATTCTTCATGGCGGACCGGCTCGGGGCTTCGATGCTGGCAAACCTTCGTGGTCTTCGCTTTCGTCGTCGATACCGCGCTGGCGGCCACCAGATCAGCCGGCTTGGCTGCCGACTCGATCAGCAACCCGTGAATCTCGACGCCCGAATCCACGAACTGACCGCAATCCCGGCACATCAGCCCCGTGCACTCTCCGAAGATCCCGCATTTCAAGACGTGATAGCCGTTCTCGCGCCGCTTGATCGGCCCCAGGTGCTGGCAGCGTTTCATCAGGCATTCCCTGCGGTCGTGGAGTAGCTGTCGATCGTCACCGTGTTCCCCGACGTGATCGAGGCACTGGGTGACAGGCTCAAATCGTCGGACACATCGCCCTGCTCATGGCAGGTGGTCCCAGACGAATCGTAAATTCGGTAGTGGCCCGCGGTCCCAGTCGCAACGGCGGTCCCCGACCAGGTGCCGGCTTTCGCCTTGCTGCCTCCCGATGCCGCACTGAGCCAATCCGATGGCAGAGTGATTTCGACCAGCAGGGTGCCCGATGCAGCCGCCGCACAGTTGGCCGGCTGGGTGCCCGTGTAGATCCTCAACTTGGGCGCCGTGCCGATCGTCGTTTCCTTCGCATCGAGTTGGGCATTTCTCACGGATTCAGAGTATTGCAAAGTCATGGCTTTTTCCTGTCAAAAGGTGGTTTTGTAAATGAGGCCGATCATTCAATGATTCCGGAAATCGTTCCAAACGCGGCAACGGTGTCCCCAGCCTGGGTGACTGCAATGTCGCCAATCACTTCATTGGTGTCCACGGTCCCCGAGGTTGAAACGGACTGACCCGCCTCGGTAACGGACACAGCCCCTTCCATGGTCGCGCTCACCGATCCAGCCGCCGAGATGCTGTCGCCAGCCTGGTTATTGCAGTGACGACATTCGAAGTCGTAGCCAATGTGCTGTTGGCTTGGAACGGTGCTGAGGATTCTCCAGCCAGAGCAGTTCAGCGCGGTTGGAGGGGTCGACGTGCCCTCAATCGTGAGAACCGTCCCCTCCGAATAGGGGCCCGACGCTGCCGGGGAATGGTTGGTTATCGCCGCGTTTGAAGAGGCGTAGGGGACAAGTTGTCCACTGCTGAATCCCCACATGCCGGCTTTGACTCTTGCAATCAACTGCCAGTTACCGGTCGACGTGTCGTAGGAAGCCGACACAAAATCCCAGTTGTATGGCAGCATTCCGCCATCCCATTTCCCCTTGTCATCAGGCAAAAGAATCTTAATGCCATCGACGCAATCAGGACGATCCGGGGCGCACGGGTCGCACGGATCGCAGGCATTGGAGTTGCTGGCCGTCAGTGCCAGTTGGCAATCGGCGACAAACGGGATTGAAAACGCGACGTCACACGTTTCCTCGTCGCAGGCGGTGATGATTTCAAAATCATGGTTCAACGGCATGGGCAAAATGATTGACATCGGACCGCCTGGATCCGTACCGCCACCGCCACCACCGGTTCCGTAGCACGTGTACGATCCCGTGACCGACCAGGTTTGCGTCGAGCAATCCTCCGAGACAACTCGGTCGACCAACCGCAGGTACAGTTTGCCGCCACCGGGACAGTCCTCGCAGCACTCGGGCGGGACGTCCCAGGTCTTCTGACTGAAATCAGACAGGTCGTACGTGATGCCGTTGAAGCAGACATACAAATTGGGGTAATCGCATTCACAGGCAACACAAGGCTGACAGGTGCAATCCTTCGAATTCCCGTAGCTGAAATCGATCGGGAAGTAGGTGCCGGTACCCGTCTCACAACTCGGCGTCGCACAGTTGAACGTCGCGGACACCGTCTCCACCGGCCGTTCGGCGTCACAATACGGGACAATCTCGATCGTGACATCCATCGTCTCGCAGTCCTCGCTGATCGTCTTTTCGGTCAGCGTGACCGTCCAATAAGCCTGGACGCAATTGTCGTCGCATTCATCCAGCATGATGACCTTGGGAACATTCAGTTCCAAAACCACCTGTTCGCCGTTGGCGCAGAAATAGACCTTGTCGTTTTCACAGCAGGAATTGTCGCAGCACTTGCACAGATTGAAAAACACCTGGCAGCACTCGTCGACCGTGACCACCAGTTTATCGTCCGTCTCCGCGTCGCATTCCGACCAGTTCTTCGCGTTGACATTGAACGACATGTCCGACCGGCAACCCTGGATCTGAATTAGCCCCGTATCCCCCTTGGGTATGTCCTCCAGGGCGACCCCGCGAAACGTGCCCTTTGGTGCTTGCGTCAGCAATGTTCCCTGGCCTGGAACATAGACACTGACGACGCATTTCTCGCAATCAGGGTCAAACGAGGTGCCGCAGCACTCGTCGATCCGAAAGAGGCCGGTTGTGCCAACAGGAATCCGACCACAACTATTGGATCGAACATCGGGGACCGTGAATTTATTCTCCTGGTAGTCCTCCCAAGCAAAATAACATCGGCCCTCGACTTCGAGCGTGTAATGCCAACGCTCGACGATCGGCTCCCACTTGGAGCCGATCACCGTTGCCCGGTGAAAGCTGGAGCGATCGAGATAGATGATGTCCGAGTAATCATCAATGTCGATCATGCATTGTTCGTTGCAACTGTCGTGCTGCTCATCGACCGCGTACAGGTGCTGATGGACGGGTGCCAGCATCATTCCCCGGTTGTGGTACAACGCCCCCGGGACCGTGTTGCCAAAGTCAATGATGGATCCACTGGAAAAGGGCCAAGGTACAATTAGTGAGTGACTGCTGATTGGAAGTCGTTCGGCCCATTGTGCGGACAGGTGGTCGTAATAACTATCCAGCGCAGATTGGTTGGCAATGTCGTTTTGCGGGTCGTAGACAGCGTACATCGACGAGAAGAAGTGTGTATCACCAATCCCCAATCGGTACAAAAAATCTCCGCATTGCACTTTTGTTTTTTTTCGGCGACGAAACCAAATCGAAAACGTTATTCGCGATTTTTGACCCGTGTTCGGGTCCAAATCCTTCGGCACCGGCGGGCCAGAGTCGGTCAGGTCACCTTGCAGCAATTCCATAAGAGACTGACCGGAAACATCACTCGAAAAAGACTGTCCCGAATAGCCCAGCGTATTGCTGAAAAACATGTTGTCCCAGGCGGTGGCGACATTGGCACCCTGTCGGAAATACCGGCTGTCTGGTTGGCCCCAAACGGCTGCCAACAAACTGGTTTTCAAATTCGACCTGTCCGTTGGGTGTACCCTGCGCCGATAGCTAAAATACTGGTAACACCACGGGGAGTCGTCCATTTCCTCATAACAGGCATCGAACAGCCTGTCCCACGTCGGTTGACTACTCAATGTTGCCAACGATAGGTAGTGGTCGCCGATTACCTGACGGCCATAAAACCGCCAGTCAACCATCGTCACCACGTAGACCCGTTTCCCCACCTCGGTGCCGATGGCGGCAAAGCCGACCATGGACATGAACTCGTGTGCTCGAAGCTGTCTGGTCCTGCCATCGTCATCCAGATAAACCAGTTTTGACACAAACAGCGTCATCAATCGATCGGTCTGCATCCCGCTGATGAATTGAAAGGTTTCTTCGTCAACCAGAAAGTGCCCGAACCCAAAATCGGACCACGTATACGGGTTATAGAATTGGTTGATTTTCAATTCCGGTTGGGGCTCCAAGGGAATGGGCTCCAACGTCTCCTCCGGTCCACAGCACGCGTCATGGGGAATGCGCGAAGACCTTAAATCCGACCGCATCACCGTTTTAGTCGCGGTCACCAAATACTGATCGATGTAGGACTGAATCTCCGGCGTCGCAAACAGAATCGGATGAAAGTCCGACGAACGTGTCTGATCCACCCTGTGCACGTTGTCGTATTCGGAGTCGCGGTTTATCGACCGCAACAAAAACCCCGCCGTCAGCTTTAGCGATCGGTATTTCTTAAAATCAGTCATATCGCCCAGAGAATCGTGGTGTTGAGATGCAGCGTCATGGCCAGCATCGGCCACGATTCGACTCGTTTTGGACTGGTGAACCCGACGATTTTCAGATCCTCGGCCAGCATTTCCAGACCGTCGGCCGTCGTGGGCATCCAGCGACGTCGCGAACCCGTCGTCGGATCCTGGTCAATCAACAGGGCGGTCATCAAAGCCGGCTTGAAAAACCGGATCAATCCGTGCTCGTCGTCCACGAAGGCCACGTCCAGCCGCCCGGGCTGGTCGATCGGATCCCGCTTCATCACCGTCACGTCGATGCCAAAGGCCTCGCGGATGTCACACGGCGCATTGCCCTCGAAATTCCCGTCGGAAGGACAAACACTGATACAGTGCATGAAGTCGGGAACACGGTCGTTACTGGGCAGGGGCTGATCGTCGACGTAGACATTGACGTCGCTGAAAAAATGGGGCAACTGCTCACAAATCCGGTTCCGGATTGCCTGCAGGACGTCAGCTTGATTGACGTGCGCAACGTCGGCCATCCGCGATTCCTCCGTTGTAAGATCAGTGCGGCCGCGTAGCGAAACGGCCGCACTGTGGCGTAGCCGGCTGGTGCTCCGGCGGCCATGGTCTATCTAGTCACTGTCGGTCACGGCCTCGCCCACGGCGGGCACCTCGTCACCGGCATCATCCCCCTCCGCCACCAAGGCCTGACCCGCGTCCGATTTCGCGGATGCCTGGACCTCGGCGGCCATCGCCTTTTTTCCCATTGCGAACCCCAGATCGACGCCCAGTCGAATCGTGTTCAGCGTCAAATTCTCGCTGTCCTCAGGAGTGATCAACTCCCGTCGCTCGCAGTCTCGAACAATGTTGACGATCGTTTCCATCGATTTCCCGAGGGTCAATCGGAATCGACGATCCACGTCTGCAATCGCGGCCTGTACTTCAATCATGGAAATCACCTAGTCCAAAATGGTTTCACTGCCGGAATTGTCCGACGGCAATTGTCGGCCAAAATGCCGAACAAAACGGGTTTGGATGTTGCCCGCCCGGTTGTTGGTGAAGGACAGCGAATAGGAATCCCCAAAGGCAGGCGGCGCGTCCCCTTCGATCAACGCAAACCAGGCTCCCAATGTCCCCAATTGCCTCGCTTCGACCATCGTCAGCGAGTCAATATAGAGCTTTTTGGTATTTGCCAAAGCCGTTGTCAACGCAATGTTCAACTTGACCACATCCGGCAAAACTGATGGCGTTCGAAAGAAGGCGGTGACCCAATCAAAAGCACTGGTGCTCACCGTGCTGACGTCCTGGCTGACCGTGTTGGCGGTGCCGGCGTCGTCATCCAATACGGTGTTGGTGCCGTCGACGAGTCGCAGACGAATCACGCCTGTGGCCGCGGCCTCTCGTTTCAATCGCAACGCCACGGCGTAGACTGTGGACGGCTGCAGCGTCATGCGCTGTTCGAGGCTGGTCAGTTCCGAACCGTTGCCAACCCAGACCATGGCCAGCTTGTCACTCCCGCCCGTATCCACCGACGAACCGGCTGCCGGCGTGATCGTTCCGTCGGTCTCATTGTGAACCGTCAGCGTGCTGGGAGTCCCCGCCTGATTGAACGTGATCGTGTGCACCAGGTTGGGCGCGGTCCCCGTGGTCGCGACGTCGACGTCCCATCCCGTCAGCGAATTGATTGCCGATTCGATCGTGCTGGCCTCGGCATTCCAGGCAATGGGCTCCGTGGTTTGCACGTTGCCATCCGCATCGGTCAACGTCAGGTTGTACCACCCCTCGGTCGGATCCCCACTGAGGGTGACGGTTTGCGTACTGTACTGGGTCTGGATAATCGTCGTCCCCACCGTCCCCACCAGCACCTGCCACAAGTCCGGATAGTAGGTTTCGGTCGTGCTCTCGGCGTCAAACGTGCCGTTGGCCACCAGACCGCCAATCGACGAAACCGGCAGACTCAAGGACAACTGGGATCCGGCCGGCCAATCGGGATCCGTCGGCTGGACCCGTGTTTGCGTGGTGATCGCCAATCCTGTGCTGGATGCTGTGATCGCAGCCGTTTCGGCAAAGACTCGTTCGGTTTGCACTCCGTCCACGTCGATCAGCGACCCGAGAAACCGGGCTTTGCCCGAGGCGGTGCCTACCGAAATACCCGTGGTGCAGGCATCCACCGACTCCGAATCGGCCTTCATTTGTCGGATCAGTTCCGTGATGGCCTCATTGGTGGATCCGCGAAAGGTCAGCACGTCGGCGACCACCTGGCGGACCACCTCCTGCCCTATCAGGTTGATCAAAGCGTTTCGCAATCCCCCCTGATTCCTTTCGGCGCGACTGCTGGCCACAACCGCCTGGACCGCACTGTACTCGGCCGCGGTGACCAACGATCCGGAATACTCCGTCAGGACGTCATCCACCGCGGTCTCGATCGTCGCCGGAATCGCCTGCTGGGTGTCCAAAGCCGCGACAATGGCCCGGATCCGGTCGAAAAGCAAAGTGTAATTGATGGCCATGGCAGGGGTCTCTAAATGATGTCTTCGGAATAGGCGTCGTCATCCAACAGCCAAGCATTGTCGTCCTTGCCGCTGGAATCCCACGGCAGTGCCCCGGCCCAGACGGTATCGCCCACCGTTGGCCGGCGGCTGAGTTTGTAGACAAACCGGCATTCGAGCGTGTACGAATACATGCCGCCATCGGCGCTGAGAATCGGGCACCCCGGTTTGATTTCCTCCTCGTCCAGCATGTAATAAATGCCGTTCTTGTCGGTAAACTCTACGATGGCTTTGGGGATTCTCGGTTTCTTCCCGACCTGTTCCGCTCGGTAGGTGAACCACCAGGTCGTCGTCGGTCGCGCGGCACGAACCAGCACACTGTCGGAATCGGTCCGGTTGCTGGCGTCGTAATCAATGATTTTCGGCAACGCAAAGACGTTGTGGTCGATGAAATACTGGCTGTGAATCTCGGCATGCCGGTACATGTTTTTTGCGTGATCGGCGCTGACTCGATGTTCCCCGGTCGGTGCCGGCATCTCAATTTCAGCGTCCCCGCGCATCACCTTCGGTTTGACTTCTTCCGCCTCAACCAAACCGTTATTTTCGTGGTGTTCGGGGTAGTCAGGATAAAGCACCTCGGTCCAGGCTGCTCCAATTGGCTGCAGGCAGGGACTGAAAAACATCCGCCGGAACATGTTTGCCGGACCCTCGTCGCTCATGGGGATCGGTTCGGGCCAGGCGTCCGGTCGATAGTTAGCCAACGGTCCGCCAAACTCCGATGGAGCCATCGGCCATTTTTCCAGCATGGACCAGGTCACGCCCAGATAGCTGTCGATCGAAGTTTCTTTCCCGCCGTCGTTCTTGCTCTTCTCAATCGTGGACGAAAATGCCCGTTCCAGACTGACCGAAAACGTCAGTTGATTGGTGTGCATGATGTCCGTAGTGGAACAGCCTGTCACCCAAAACGAACCGGCATTTTCATCGTCCAAATTCTGGTTCAGATAACCGATCCGAGCTTCTGCCACCGCGATGGCGGCAATAAACAGATCCTGTTTGGACGAATGCGGGGCACCGGTCAGGCGAATCGTCAACGAGCTTTTGCCCGTTCCGCCTCCCAGTCCTGTTTCCTCCGAGTGTTCCCCCTCCCAGTCGATCGCTGGATACGGTGGAGCGGCATGTCGACTGCGCATCACGATCGAATACTGCATTGACAGCGCGTCGGTCGATTGCACAAACGTCATCGACTCCAGTTGGTAGAACGGACTGAGTCGGGGAATCAGCAGGTATCGGATCCGGGTTTGCCACAATTCGGCATGGGCGACGCGGCATTTTCCGGTAATCGTCCGCGTCCAGTGCCATTCGTTGTCGATCGACTCGTCCAGCGACCAACGATTGTTCAGCAAAAACAATCCATCGAGGCCCGGTTCAGGCGTCTCGTCAAACACGACGCGACAAGTCAACACAGAGATTTCAAAGGTCGCCTGAATTCGAAACGCCTTGCGGCCGGCTACGTGGGTCACCCGGCAACTGGTGCACTTGGGACCGTTGTTGACGTCCACCTCACCCCGATAAACCGATGCCGCGTCGCCATTCCGATTCCAAACCGGAACCCCGTTAATTACTGGCGAAATGTGAGGGGTGACCCGGATCCACCGAACCCCCTCAAAATACATTTCAAACACCTGGCGATTGTGCATCAGGTAGGCCTGCACGATCCCCAATTTGTCGACCGCATTGATTGGGTCCAGCGTCGGATCAATCACGCCCAACGGAACATTGGACTCGTGCACAATCGTCTCAATGCTGATTTTGAACGTGGTGAACATGCTGTCGCTGTTCGTGTCATCCATGCGCACGTCCTGGTCAAACGAGGAAATATGGCAGTTCTGCAATCGCAACTGCCCCCAGTGAATGACCGTTCCACAATCGAATCGCTGTGGCATCAGGGGCCTCCTCCCGCCGGATTACGAAACTTCCGAGGCAAGTTGGGCACATGCGCCGGTTTGCTGATTGGACCCGGTGCACCCGGCGTATTGTGGCTCCGCATGAACCGGTAGAGATCGGCGAGAACGACAGGGGCATTGCGCCCATCGACCTTGTTTGATTGTCGATTTGCTTTACCCAACTCATCGGCAAGATCGTTCATGGATTTCAAGCCGTCTCGAAGCCATTGAGGCATCCAAGCACTTGCCGTTGCCAGGAATCCGGGGATCATCATCGTAACCCCGTGCATGATAATCGTCGCCAACGACGTCACGCTCTTAAACGCCTCGGTTTTCAGCGGCGCCAAAGCCTGTTCCAGTTTGTTGGTCATATTCAGGAATGCCGCCGAGGACATTTCCGTCCGACGACCAAAGGTGATCTGCCGACGAATCCTCGCGGCATTTAGCTGTGCCAGGCCCTCTGAAATGGTCCCGTTAAACCCCTTTTGACTTTCAATGGTTTGCATGATCGAGTAGCGCATGGCACCCAATGCCGCGACGACGCCTGCAATGTTGAACCTCAAAGTGCTCAACGCCATATTCACCAGATTGCCACCAAACCCACCGTTTTGCCCAAACAGACCCGATAGATTGCCTGTTGGCATTGACGGCCTGCGACCATTGGGCCATCGCGTGGCATTGTTGGTGTGCGTGTTCCACTGCCGACTGGGCATGCTGATCAAGCGCGTTCCCGATCGAGTCGATTGACCCCCACCCGGACCCGTCGCCGGATAATTCAACCGGAAACGAGCCCCGCCACTTCGACGATAGCCAATACCCGACTGCCGTCGCAGGTTTCGCAATCCGCGACGTCGACGCCCCCGCATGAATGCCCGCAACGGAGTTGAAAACAGCCCGCGCCGTCCGCCCATGGCGGTATTGATGTACCGAAACACTCCCGAAGACGTTCGATTCACACGAACCGACTTTTGTCGCTGACTACGCAACCGACGGATGCGACGAAGACGTTGACCCCGACGGGCGCGAACCGCGGTGCGACTGGCCGCGCGACTGGATCGGACTGCCGTGCGTCCCAGTGCCCGGGCACCCCCCACAGCACCCCTGGCCGCCACTCCAGCTCCTCTGGCGACGGCTCCCGCAGCCATTCCTGCCGCTCTGGCTGCTGCTGCCCCTGCTGCAATGAATGCCTGAAACATGTCCTATGCCCTCGCGTGTTTATGGGATGCCTGGGCCTTACTCCATTCGTAATACCCGCGTTCCGGATCAATCTCGTTGGCGACAAACCATTCAAGCGGTGGAACCGAGAACGTGATGGCGGTACTGACCGACTGGTATCCAAAACTCATCCAGCGGTAGGACTCGCGATCGATGTTCAGGTAGAGTCCGACGAATCGTTCGTAGTCGGTTCGCTCGATGCGTTCGACGTCGACTCCGTAGAGACCGGCAACGTCTGCAAATGCAGCATGTTTTTTTTTACCTCTTCCATGAAACTCAGGTAGTCCGTAAACAGACCCATGACCTCCCATTCGGTCATCCCCTTGGTGCCGTCGTAGGCCTCGACTTCGAAGATTTCCCGCAGGGCTCGCAGCGTCAATTCGTATGCCTGCTGATTGCCATCGTTGGCCTCGATGCAGTGAACGTCCGGGCGCCATTCCGGATGCATCGCGATTCGGCGTTCCAGTAGAAGAGGATCCCGCCGGGCGACCTGTTGGCCGTCCCAAAATTCGAAAATGAGTCGCGACCGATCCACAGATCGTTTTCGCCACCATTGCACCAGTTTTCCCAACACTATCGCTACCCTTTAAGCATAGGCATCGCTGTTGCGATCCCAAAGAATGTTTGCCTTGCCATGACCGCACGGCGGCCGATGGCACTCAAACGACATGGCCCACTCGGAATACTTGGGCCCATCGCCCACCCGGATCGGCTCTCGGGGAATGGCACACCAGAAATTGAACGTGTCCGTGGGTTCCTTCGCATGCAGCAACAGCCGAAACGCGTTGTCCGTCATCAGGAATTCGCCGACGTCATCCTGATCAATCGTTCCCGCGGTGGACATGATGGCTCGCTCGCGCACCAGGTCGACCGAACTTTGCAGGTACGAGGACAGCGAGAATATGACCACCACGACCTCACCCAGCCACTGAATCTCAATCGGCGGTCCTTGAGCACCACCATTCCGCGAACCGGGAACATCCAACAGAAACGGACGGTGTTGGCGGTCCACCTGATCCGTCGCGTGTCCCAGGTCCACCAGCGTCCCGTCGTAGGGAGCCGCGATGCGAATATCCAGTAAGCCGAGTTTTTTTGTCGAATGACATGCGGGATCGTAATCAGCCATTGCTACTCCGGACTAAATAGGTGACCGCGTAATTGATCGGCTCGCAGATTGCGAGTCAAAACAACCGTCTCGCTTGTCTCCACCTTGGCAATTACGCCCGCGTCGACGTGCGCCGTCAGGTTAAACACATCCTTGCCCGACTGCAGCAATTCCAGGTATTCCCGTTGCTGCTGGATCATTTCCTTGCGGAATTCCGCATGCGTTTCCGGCCGGCGATTCATAATTCGAACCATGGCCAGGCAACACACAATGTCTTTCAGGTACTCTCCGGCATTCCCGGTGAGTCCCGCCAGATCGGCGGCCGAATAGCGAGCACCATGCAGCAATGCACTCTCGACCTGTCCGCTGGCTGCCTCCAATGCAAACGTGAGATTTTCGTGAGTCAGGGCGTCATTACGGGAGAGAGGAGCAGGACCAGCGTCCGACAGCAACCGCAGCAGCAATTGCGTGTCGTATCGCTTGAACAGATCCTCACCCGATGCATAAGACGCCATGAGTCAACTTATTCCATCACGTTGGTGAAGCAGAAGCACGAGGCCGGTGCGATGATTCCCTGATAGGAATCGAACACCACGTTGCCCTCATATCGGCGGTTGTCGCGGTCGTACCGATCCTCCACCGTCATGTCTTCAAAGGTGAAGCACATCAGGCTGGAGAAGCTGGGACCGTTGTTGCTTTTGGCAACCAGTCCACCCGGTCGGCTGACCAGGTACACCTCACCATCGGCACAAACATCCGCGCGAGTCGCCGTGGTGGCTCCGCGGCGGCTGGTGACCATCACGGTATCTTCGATGACCACCTCGATGCCGTACAGGAAGTTGGGAATGCCATACTCCGAGTAGTCGGGGTACTTGCCTTCCCAATGCTTGCGGGCCTCGATCGACTGGATGAAGGCGTTGACCATTTCCTGGGTCTCGCCGATGGCCTGCGCCGTCCGTGGGCTCATCACCAGTCGCATGTCCTTTTTCTGCTTCACAGCCGACAGTGTCGCCATGCGGATCTTGTTGACCGCGTAGTTGATGGACTTTTTGATGTCCAATCGCTGCGTGGTGCTTTGATCCCATCGTCCCGTCACGCCGTCGATTGTGGCGACGTCAACGCGATGTCCGGTTTCCCAGTTCGACGAGTTCTGCAGGGCCAGGTGCAATTGCCGGGTCCGTCCGGTCATGGCCTGCTGGGCGTGGTTTCCGGCCTCCGTGTCCTCGATCTTCCAGCCCGCCTGTTTGCGAGCCTTGTCACCCACGGTGAAACCGAAGTTGTAACGCTCGGTCCGATAGTCGGCCCAAGCAAACGACTCCGTCCCGTTGTTGTTCTTGGGACGATCTGCACCGTCCGGCCAGACGAATTCACTCAGTTCGCCACCCACCAAACGGCCGGCCTGTTCCGCCGTCATTTTCAGGTAGTAACCGGTGTCCTGCTTGACGTCCTTGTACTGGACGTAGCGGGCAAAGGGGAAATCCTTCGGGTTGCGAGCGTACTGGGTAATCAGGTAGCCAGTGGCCCCGTGATTCTTGACGTACGTGTTGCTCGATGCCGGATAAAAAGCTGCGCCAGTTGCCATTTGTGTAGCTCCAACAAAAAAAGGGCCTGCGGTTTCTCGCAGCCCCCCAAAATGGCGCGGTGAATTGGGCACCTCCCAGTTAGCTAGACCGGTGTGCCATCTGGGAAGTGCGAAAAAGCCGCAGACCCAGAAAAACCAAACTCAAAAAAAAGTGACAAACAACAACAAAGCGAAACTAGGGAGTCACGCCATGTTCGATCGTGCATTGAATCCGTTCTCCGGCGACACCACCCGCACGGGCAATGGCCGAATATTTGTTCGTGCTCGATGCCGTGACAGCCTTGCCGTCGGCATCGGGTTTCAGGTAATCGCCGGCCTGGACCGTTCCACCGGCAAGGACTTCGCAGTTTTCGCCGATGCCGTAGATACGGCAGGACGATCCCGAGACCGCTGCCGGTCCCACAGACGAACCTGGCAAAACCGTGTCCTGCGGGCCTTCGTGACTGATGCCAATCGCGATGTCGCCCGCGTCGCACACCTCGATTTCGTGGTCGGATCCCGCCACGATGTTGACAAACAGACTGACGCCAATGTCTTCACTGGCGACGTAGCTGGGAGCAGAATGACTCATTTAGTTCACCTCAAACAAAACCGTTTCCTGTAGACAGCGACCGGACCCAAACGGGGTTACCGGCTCTTGAGTTGCTCCCGGGCCTTGGCCAAGCACTGGTCGTACGACAGAAACTCACCGTTGTTGGCCGATTCCGTGTGGATCTCGACCGCCAACTCGTTTTCCGCGGCATACCGCTCAGTGTTTCGGTCGTCTGCCAAAACGCCGTCAGGAATGCTCACCGACATCGGGCGGGCCCGCGCGCCGAGCTTTTCCATCTGTGCCACATGGGCCTCGAATTCCTTGTCGGACATGTCGCTGCCGGCTTCGTACAGACAGCGCTGGCACTCCTCGTCCAGATCGAAGATCGAGTACCGGTCCACCAACTGCGTCAATTGCGATTTGCGTTTGACGTCGGCCTTTTCCTTGATCACGTTGGCCAGATTCTTGGCCAAGACGCCGTGATGGGCTCGCAGCGTCTGCATGTCCTGTTTCAGTGCGGCGTTTTCAGCCTGATACCGTTCGACGGTTTCCTCCAACGCCTGGTAGCGGTCTCGGTCGTATTGGGTCATTTCGTATTGCGACTGATCGTCGTCCTCCTGGATCGGGGAAAAATCACCAGTAGGCGGTCCCGATTCACCACCGCCGGCTGGAGAAAACGCGTCCTGTCCGCCACCCATGGGATCCTCATCACCCATTCCGCCGGCTGCACCGCCACCCATGCCGGGATCCATCCCCGGAGGCATTCCGCCACCCATGCCGGGCGCGGCACCCCCTTGCATCTGAGACCGCACAAATTGCATCTCAGGCGTTTCCATCATGGCTTGAACGATTTTGGCGATGTCTTCATTGGCAATTGAGCCGTTCATCGATTGCTGCTCCTCGTCCGAATCCGCCGAATACTCGTCGGGCCCCGGAATGTAGGTGTTGGATCCGCCAGGAAAACTCGCTGGCGCGGTAAACGAATAGCGATCGATTTCCACCTCGGATGAATCGATCTGGGAATACTTGGCTGGCATGGCCAACCGAGGCGACCGGGCACCGAGCGCGGCGATCGGATCGAAGAATCGTTCTCCCGTGCTTCGCAGAGTCAGCAACTCAACGCTGCGGCGAGGACGGTTGGCCAACGTGGATTGATGGGCGCGGTTGTGGTATTCATTGCCAAAGATGGCAAACACGGGCTTTTCATGGCCGATCATGCCCAGGCGATAGGGACCGCTGTAGCCGAGAATCGTTGGCTCGTCGCCCGCCTTTTGGTTGTCGCTGGTGTGCCCCTCGGTGATGGCCTGAAAGCATTCCCGTTCCAGCACCCGATGGTTCAGGTTGTTGATGATTCCGACCAGGTCGTTGACGCTGTACTTGACCGGCGTCCCGTCGTTTCGCGTGGTCTCGTGCTCCGCAAAGTAGCAATGGCCAGGGCTCATTTCGTAGCGTTCGGCCGGAAAATGCTTGCTGGCCAACTGCTCCGCGCGGCTGGGGCCTCTGGCACTGTCCCATGCATCCCAGACGACGGCATTGCGCTCCGTCGAGTCCGGAATTTCCTTCATCAGTGCCCGATGGGCGCGAATGACGAAGGAACTTTCGTTCTCGTTGGCTTTGGGCTCGATTCGTGCTGCGGTTGCGGACATGGCAAAAAAAAAGCCGCACTGTCCCGGGAGGAACAATGCGGCTCTGGTTCTCAGTGGCCAAAATTAAATTTTCGAACTAGGGATAAATCGTACCCTTCGGTTTTTTCGTGTCAACATGCTTTGCAAAGATCCCACTCTCCTCAGTCGTGGCCAAGAATCGGTGGGGTTTTCCATCCTGAAAGCTGATCCGAAAAACAATGGCGCCATGAAAGTCCGGATCGGCATTTGCCATCAGCGTAGCGACCATTTTCCTGGCCTTGGAGTACATCGTCGCCAAAGCCGCTTCGGCCGGATCGTTCATTCCTGGATGTCCCCACTGTTCCCGAACCTGGCCATTCGAATCCGTCTGGCCGCAGCGTAGATTTCCTCTTGGGTCGGTTCGCAACGGCTACTCTGCTTTGCACATTCTCGGTCGCAGTATTGCCGTTTCAGGAACTGCCCCCGAGATTCGTTGTGCTTGCGGACCAGTTCCTGCCCGCATTTAGCGCATTCCCGACGAGGTGTTTCGTCTCGCGTCATCGTTCCACCCCATTTCGAAACAGGGGATCGATGCGTTTCCACCGCTCAACCACAGCGTTGGCCGCGGTTGCCCATTCCTCATCCGTAAGGGATCGAACTATACCGATTCGTCCCATTATTTGCCCCACATCGTTACCGATAGTGTACGGCAAACCGTGTTTCGTGCAATCTTCTACCGGCCATCGCCGATGGGACTGCCTCTGATGCTCTCGTAGTTTCGATCCAGCTTCTTGCCGTTTTCCTGAGCCTGCGTTTGAATCTTTTCGGTCGACAGACTGGTGGAATGCGTGTTGATCTCAATCTGTTTCAGACTGACCGCCATTTGTCGAAGGGCTTCGGTCTGGGCAACGATCGAGTCGGTGATTGCTTTTTGCGTGGTCGTCAGCGACGTGATGGTCTCGATTTGAGTCTGCATCACTTTGCGATTATCCTCCAACGCCGGAGCAATCACCGTGTTGGCCACCCATCCGGCCCCGTTGTAAAGGGCCAGCAGGGCAACCACCAGCATCGCAGTTGGAATTCCCAGTTCTTTTATGATTCGCAAAATGCGCTGTTCCTGTGCTTCGGTCATTGGTATTCCGATCCTCATCGTCGGCCAAACAAACACCGGACCATGCCGCGAATACGCGTCGCACACCGGCGAACCACCGTGCGCGCGGGACGTGCCTCACGCACCCTCAAAACCGTATTTAGCGGCACCTGGACGACATCGGACACGACGGTTTTCGTCGATTGCACAACCGATTTTGTGGTTTCCACAACCGATTTTGTGGCTCCGCCGACCTTTCGAATCGTTTTGACGACCGGACGCCTAAAGCACTGGCCGTTGACGCAGACCGTTTCATACTCAACTACCGTGACCAACTCCTCGGCTTGCACAGCAGGGGCCTCCACTGCTTGGGTAATGGCCTCGAATGGCGAGGGAGCGGCAACGGGTTCCAGACTTCCAAACTCGAACAAAGTCGCTTGACCGACACCGGGAAGGATCAACAGGCACAATGCGAACAGGCAACGAATGGCAAACATGTCAAACTCCAAAATTAAACAGCAAACTAATGGTGGCCTCGTCCACATTCGGCTTTCCGAGGCCCGTGTACTGGTCCTTGCCAGGTGCTTCCACGTCAAACGGTGATTTGTCGGTCAGGTACTCGATCAGACCGTCGTGGGTCCGCAGCTCCGGATCCCGATTGGTCGACAAAACCAACGAGACACATCCACTGGCTGCCGGCGTGGCCATACTGGTTCCGCTCATTTCCACAAACTGATTCTGGAAACCGAAGGACACCAGGGCGACGCCCGGACAGGCCATGTCGGTGTGTTCGTTGAACGTGCTGAATGAGGCCCGTTTGTCGCGCCGATCCAGCGCGGCGACGCCGATCCCGTAGATACCTGGGCTTTCGTACGACTTTTTGCCCGAGTTGCCCATAGCCGCCATGACGACGATTCCGGCCTCCCACAAGGCATCGATCGCCCGCTTGTCCTCGGCATTGGCCGGACCGCCAATGGACAGATTCAGAACGCAGGTGTGGTAGGCCTGACGCATGGCCAGATCGCGGTTTTTCCACCAATTGGCCAGCCACTGGTAGCCGCGGATGATTCGATCGGTCGTGTTGGAACCGTTGTCGCCGAGCAGTTTAAGGACAGCGTAGCCGGCATGCGGCGCGATCCCCTGAAATCCCCACGAGTTGTGTTGGGCAATGACGGTGCCGGCCACATGGCGTCCGTGCCCGTGGCGGTCCAGGACCGTCGACGATGAACTGAAATTTTCGGCGAACACCGGATCTTTAGAGTCTTTATGCTCGCTGGGCGGACACGCCCCCGTATCGCCAACCACGTACAGAACACCCTCGCCCTTTGTTTTCCCCCAAACATTGGGGGTGATCTTGAGAGAATCCAACTCCCACGATCGATTTTCAGCAAGCGCAGCAATGCTTAACGGGCGACTGACCAAAATGGGACGAATGAGCTCTGGCATGATTACCCCGACAAACCATCGATGATTTCGGTCAGTGCCGCCACAATGTCCATTGACGCGCCCTGTTGATTGAAACGGTTCGTCAATTCCGTTTGCACGATTTTCCAGACAGGTGACCAGGCCCGGAACTGCTCCGGTGTGCTGGCCAACTGATTCAGATTGGCAATCGCCACACTCATGGCGATGAAGGAATCCCGCGGGCCCTCTCGCTGGTAGACGCCGGTTGTCCACTGCCCGCGAACATGTTCGATGTTTTCTCGCAGTTTGCCCCGGATCGACTGGGCATCCTCGGGCAGCGCCTTAACCGCTTTGCGGATGGTCTCGGAAAAGTCCGACGGCTCTGGCTGAGGCTCGGGGTCCGGATTGGTTGGAGGCTCCTCGGGATCCTCTCCCTCGCTAATCGTGAAATGATCGAATTCAGGATAGCCCCCCTCGGGAACAGGGGGTTGAATTTCGTATTCCCCGTTCTCGACTCCGACAAACAGGAATTTGCCGCCGTCAAACGACTCTTTCAGCAAAACCGACCGACCGCCGGCCAGTTTTCGAACAATCAGATACCGCAGGCCTTCCTGTTGGGTATCGATGATCACGGCGCGAACCCGTTTTCCGTCGGAAATCAGATACGATTTCCCGTCACTGGGCATCACCTGGCCCGTGGCCTCGATGACCGTTACCACCTCCGTTTTAACGCTGAACGGCTGCTGGCCGTCGCAGGATGAAACCAATGCCGCCAGGATGAAAGGCAACTGCAGAAAGATTAAATTTCGCATTGGTGTTCCCTCGTTGTGAGAAAGATGGCGGGCCGGCAACGACAACCGGCCCGCCGCGGGGAGCACGCCTGGGGCGGGCGTGAACTACTCGGATGCCGGGTCAGTCGGCGATCCGTCCCCATCGCTCGCATTCTCCATTGTCGTGCCGCTGTCTCCCGTGATCGGCTCGTAGACGACTTCGGATACCGGTTCTTCGGCAATCGTCGGCTGCGACAGCCCCAACAGGGGCAGCAAAATGGGCAGAAGAGGGGCCAGTTTGTCCCAGTTGTCAAACAACAGCTTGATCAATTGGTACAGGCTTGCCCGATCCGATCGGAACGAGGCCACCCCGGGATCCCGGGCCACCTTGGCCTCCACCCGGTCGCAGATTCCTTCCAGAACACCGGTCACCTCCGAGTCGGACAGGACCGAAACTCGCGGCGCGGAAAAGTAGTCGTACAGTTCTTTCAGGGCGATCAAAAACTGATCAACCGAACCTTTGTTTGCCAAATACCACTCGATCAACAACGTAAACCACTTCATCGAAAATCCCCTACCCCAAAAACATTGAAACAAAAAACAGTGCGGGGCCAGTCACGACGGTTGGATGCCGGCCGCCCGAACCTCCGCACGTGATTCCTACAGCACATCCGCGACCCAGACGTCCACGTCGGTGCCGGCATCGCCTCCATCAAGAGTCGCGCGGATGTCGCCGGCTCCGATATGCAAAATTTGATTGTCATTTAGCGCGATCAATGGCCGCGCCGAACAGAGAGGGATCCACGCCACACCGGAATCCGGACGATATTCGAGTTTCACGGCTTGTCGCGGTTCGGCCGCGGTTGCCCACGTGCCGGCAAGACTGACGTGATAAAGGCCTCCAGTCAGCGTCATCGTGTCACTGTTTCGACTGGCAGTGGTAAGTGCATTGGCAAACGCTGGCATGTCGTGTCCCCAAACAAAAAAAGCCACCGGGCCCTGCTGGACTCGGTGGCTCTGGTTCTCAGTAGCTCAATTGGACGTACTTTATCCCGAACAGTTGTCGCGTGTCAATCTTTACCCGCGGTTCCGTCCAATATGCTGGCTGTAAACGGTTACCGACTTGGCGGCTGCCGCGGCGGCCTGAATGCCCAAATAGGGCTTCAAATCCGTCGCATCGGTCAATGCCGCCGATGTTGCCACCAGAACGCCATTGATGAAAAACCGAGCAATTCGGCTGGAGTCGATGGCAATCACGAGCCAGTAATCGGTGGTCACCGCGAGGGTCACACCCGAGTCGTCCGTGTCGTCCGTTCCGCCAATGGAATTGATGCACTGGATTTTCCCGCTGTTCACGCCGGCTTCGTACCGGAAGAACACTTGATCGTTGTCCGTGGCCACCGTGGGCGTGTTGGTCAACTTGAGGCCGGCCCAGAGGATCAGGTCGGCAATCGACTCGCCCGTGCGCAGGTAGCATCCCCACGCCGTCTCTTTGTCGGTGCCCCATGTGATGACGTTCCAAGGGCTTTGGTTGGCGTCCAGATGCGGCAGCAAAATGACCCGGTCACCACTGGCTCCGGCGGTCGTCAGGGTGATGCCCCCCTCGGCGTTGTACGCTGCGCTGGCGGACGTCAAATTGGTTCCCAGCAACTCAAACCACGGATCGGCAATCATCCGAATCGCTTCCGCGGCATTCTGAATATCAGCGTTTAACCCGGGTTTTCCACGGGCTCCGGCCTCCCAAACAAGATTGACGCGTTTTGTGGGCAGCAACGGCATGCCCATCGGGATCTGGCCGTCCTGATGACTCCAGCGATAGGCCTTGAGGCTTTCGTCAAACAGGCCAAATCCAGGCGGATAATTGGACTCAACGTCGTGACGGTTCGAATAGGGGACACCTGGATTCGTCATGGGATTAACTCCGTAGCGGCAAAAAAAAACCGCCAACGCTCTATTGAACGCTGGCGGCTCTGGAACTCAGTGACCGGTTAAAACGCTGTTTTCGTCTTTTAGGCTTCGATTGTCAAGATTTCACCCAGACACCCTCGGGATCGAGAATTTCAATCGTCTCGGGCATCAGGACCGATTCTTCTGGCACCTGTTCGGCGGCCATGATCTGTTCGACCTCAAACCACCGCGGGATCTCCCGGCACAGGCACAGGGCCAACACCTTGGACTGGTCGTCATTCCATCGAATCGGGCTGACCTTGCGACGCGTGATCTGCCCCTTTTTGTCTCGATACTCGATCTGCAACACACATTCCCCGCTCATCAGCGAGAATTGAATCAGTTGTCGCGGACTGGTTGGCGTGTTGGTTTCCATGTCGTTGCCCCACATCCAGAAAAACGTCATTCCCCTGGTTGTACTGTACGGTAGATCGTTCAGTCGGTGAATGCCACTACCTGGCGCGGAATGTTCCGCCGAAATACGCGGAATGGTCAACAACGTCAAGAAAAGGCCGGAAATACAACCCAATTCCCTGTTCCGCCGTTCCGCGAAAACCGCGGAACGATGGAACGATTTTATCTCATAGCCTCGACGTCCTTGAGGATCTGGTTCAGGGCCTCTACCCGCTCCATCGGTTGGCGTTTGTCGCGTCGATCCAGCCAGCCGACCAACCCATGCAGGGCATTTTCCACGTCGGGCAATTGCTTGCGGAGCTTTTTGGTGACAAACCACTCGCCGTTTCTCTTGGCCTTCTTGTCAAAATCCTTGCCCCACTCCTGTTTGGCCTCGGCGCGAGTCATTTCCCAGCGTGGTTCGGACATGCCAAAGGACTGTTTCTCGTTCGGATC
>Ga0116143_10001740_pt1 | contig 25466 bp, 22 predicted proteins | sample AD_UKC034_MetaG_FD_89745 | JGI IMG/M metagenome (GOLD analysis project Ga0116143, IMG submission 89745) | Active sludge microbial communities of municipal wastewater-treating anaerobic digesters from USA - AD_UKC034_MetaG | ecosystem: Engineered > Bioreactor > Anaerobic > Digestate | place: USA...
AAAGAAGCCGGCTCGGCAGGAAAATGTGGCTTCTCGAAATGAAGAGCGAACTTCTGTGACAATAACTCAAAACTTTGCATAGGCCAAAATAAGTATCATTTCCGTTTTTTACCTTTTTGTTTCACATTTTTTTCTGCGGCCATTTCTCCGGCCACTACCCATTCATAGTCCAGTTGTCTTTTGGTAAGGTTGGCTGATACTACTTTTATCCATACCTTATCTCCCATCCGGAATTTTTTGCCACTTCGATGACCGACCAGGCAATAGTCTGTTTCTACATGCCTGAACTCATCATATTCGAGCAGACTGTTTACGCTGACCAGCCCTTCGCATTTATGTTCTACTGTCTCCACCCAGAACCCAAATGAGGCAACGCCACTAATCACTCCTTCAAATTCTTCACCGAGATAATTGCGCATATACTGCACCTGCTTATACTTATTAGCAGCCCGTTCTGCCTCCATAGCAGCTCTCTCCCTTTCACTGGTATGCTTACACTTTTCTTCCAGCTTTTTATCAGGATTTACTTTGTTATTCAATACATCAAATAATATTCTGTGAACCTGCACATCAGGATAACGGCGAATAGGAGAAGTAAAATGGCAATAGTGCTCAAAGCCCAGCCCGTAATGGCCCACATTCTCTGTAGTATATTTAGCCTTGGCCATTGTACGGATACCTAACTGTTCGAGTACATGCTGTTCCGGCTTCCCATGTACATCTTTCAGCAACTGGTTAAATGATGTTGCAATTGCTTCCGGCGAAGAAGTATCAAACTTGTGCCCGAATTTTTTTGCAAAAGCGGCAAAAGGCACCAGCTTTGCTTCATCCGGGTCATCGTGTGTGCGGTAAGGAAATGGCAACGGCTTATTATTAAATTTAAGTTTTGAAATATTTTCTGCTACAGTTCGATTAGCCAGGAGCATATACTCTTCAATCAACTGGTGAGCTTCTTTACTCTCTTTTACCATAATACCAATGGGATCTCCTTTTTCATCCAGCTTAAACCGCACTTCCTGAGAAGAAAAGTTGATTGCACCATTATTAAATCTTTTCTTCCTGAATCGCTGAGCGATATCATTCAAGATCAAAATTTCTTCTGCATTCAAACCAGCTTTTTCTTCAATTATCGCCTGAACTTCTTCGTATGTAAACCGGTGATCTGAATGAATAGCTGTTTTACCGAGCCAGTATTGCTTTATTTCCGCTTTTGCAGTTATCTGGAAGATAGCAGAGAAAGTGAGTTTGTCTTCATGGGGTCGCAAAGAGCATAGTACATTAGAAATATGTTCGGGGAGCATTGGATTCACCCTGTCAGGCAGATAAACAGAAGTAGCCCGCAAGTAAGCTTCCTTATCCAGGTCATTATCTGTTTCTACATAATGGCTTACATCTGCAATATGAATGCCTATCTCATAATTACCATTTTTCAGTTTCCGAAATGAAATAGCATCATCAAAGTCTTTCGCATCCACCGGATCAATAGTAATGGTAAAAACATCCCTGATATCCTTCCTTCTCTTTATTTCATCAGCAGGAATGGCATCAGGTATCCTGGCTGCCACTTCTAATGCTTCGTCAGAAAATTGCAAGGGGAATCCTGCATCAAGTAATATCTCTTTCATCGCCGCATCATTGGAGTTCACTGAATCCAGTACAGTTACAACTTCCCCTACGGGTCTCTTATTTCCATCTTTTTCCCACTCCAGCAGTTTTACCACCACCCTGTCCCCATCTTTTGCCTTATTAATGTTAGATAGTGGGATAAAAATATCAGGCATGGGCTTATCTGCTTCAGCAATAAAAAAGGCAAAGCCTTTATTCATTTGCAGTGCCCCGATAAACTCGGTTCTTTTTCTTTGCAATACATCCTTCACCACCCCCTGCATTCTCCGGCCGCTACTACGTACCTCTTTGATGGCTACACGAACAGTATCACCGTGAAGGGCCGTATTAAAATCAGCCGGACGGATCATTACATCCACATCCATTCCTTCAACGATCACAAAACCCATCCCGGAACGGGTTATATCCAGCACTCCCTTTAGCAGTTTTGATGAAGGCTGACGTTGCTTTTCTTTTATACTTCGCTTTTTTGAATTTTTTCTTCCCATAATAGGTATTAATCTTCTTTCTTAAAATTTCTGATAAAATCAATTATTAACTGATCAAACTCAGCTCCCTGGTTAAACAGGAACTGATGCTTAACGGGCACTACATAAAAAGGCATATCTCTTATTTCTTCACAGAACTTCAAAAGCCGCACTGCATCTTTTTCTGTCGTAAGTATTACTTTTTCTTTTGCATTTATCTTATCAAAAGACTCTTTGATGTCTTTCAGGTCGTCAATAGTAAATATATGATGATCCGCATACTGCAGCATCTGGTAGGTATTGCTGTATTCCTCCAATAATTTCTTCAAAGGCCTTGGATTGGCAATACCGGTCACCAACAGTATCTCCACTTTTCCACTCAACCCCTTTTCCTCTTTTGTAATAATATGATATGGCCGGCTGTAATCAATAGCAGTAAAAAAAACATGCTGACCGGGCAAAGGATTAATTTCTTTTATCAGTTTTTGTTTTTCAGTCTCACTCAGCTCCTTTTTACATTTAGTAACTATAATAATCTCTGCTCTCTTATAACTACTTTTCAAATCCCGTAGATCTCCCGTAGGTAAATAGAAATCCCTTGTAAAAAGATTATTATAATCCGTAAGCAGTATATTCAGACCCGCTTTGATGGCCCTATGCTGAAATGCATCATCAAGAATAATAACCTGTATCTCAGGTTTATCATGCAACAATTGAGGAATCGCCACAATTCTCTCTTCCCCTACAGCTACCGGCACATCGGGGAATTTCAAATGAAACTGCATGGGTTCGTCCCCAATTTCAAGAGCTGTCGTTTTCTCATCTGCCAAAGCATACCCTTTGGTTTTTCTTTTATACCCACGGCTTAGAGTTGCTACTTTGTAATCTGTTTTTAAATTTGAAACCAGGTATTCTACCATCGGAGATTTGCCGGTACCGCCCACAGAAAGATTTCCAACGCAAATCAGCGGCAGACCAAATGATGTTGACTCTATGATATTTTTATTATATAGCCAGTTACGAATGGCAATACCCAACCAGTACAGTAACGCAAATGGAAGTAAAAGAATGCGGAACGATTTGAGAAAAAAGTTAGAAAACATACACAGATTGAGGCGTAATACAAAGATTTAAAGGTACGTCAAATTCATGCTTATCAGAGATTTGCTCAACCGGCTCGAAATAGGAAAAACCGACTTTCAGGCAATCCTCACAGCAATCAGCCAGGAATCTATCATAGAATCCCTTACCATAACCGACCCTGTATCCATTCATATCGATTGCAAGCAGGGGGACAAATACCATATCGAATGCATCCGGTCTTATTGTCTCAGTGTTTTCCGGTTCATAGGTCCCGAAACTATTCTTTCTGAAAGCCGTCTCCTTATCAATCAGTATGGCGACCATTTTATCACCTGTAAGTTCGATTCTTGGGTATGCGATTTTAAGTTCAGGGTTTCTGAACTCAATGTAGTCAGTAAAAAGGTGCGTATTCGGCTCACTATGATACTCCATTGGCCAATAAGTAAGCAAAGAATAAATAAACGGCAGATCAACCGTTTGAAATTGTATAAGCATCAGGTCATCAAGCTTTGCTCTTTCAGCCGCGGAAAGTGATTTCCTTTTTTCCTTAAATACCTTTCGGAGTTCCCTTTTAGACATGTTTCAATCCCTGTTCTCCACAAAAGTAGAGAATACAGTAGTACCATAATTGCGTTCAGATTTAAAGAAGGGGAATGATTTATAATCGTTTCTTGGAGTGTGCTCTAATACAAACCAACCGCCCTGGTTCAATAATTGCTTTTCAAATATCTGCTTTGGCAAATCGTCAATGTTTGTGAGGGCATATGGCGGTCCTGCAAAAATGAAATCAAATTTATCAGTACAACCCTGCATAAATTTGAACACATCCATTTTTATTACCTTAAAATTATCAAGTCTTAATGCCGCCGACGTTTTTTTAATAAACTCGTACATGTTGGTATCCTTCTCCACAATGGTCAGGTCATTTACACCCCTTGAGGCAAGTTCATAACTGATACTACCGGTCCCTCCGAATAAATCCAGCGTTTTTAATTCCTCAAAATCCAGGTTGTGCTGCAGTACATTAAACAAGCCTTCCTTGGCAATATCGGTAGTAGGCCTTGTGTAAGGCATGTTTGAAGGCGGGTTAAATTTTCTTCCGCCATGTTCACCACCTATGATACGCATCGGGCCAGGTCGTTAAGTGAGGTAAAAAAATGATTGGGATATTCATCACCCTGAACATTCCAGGTAGCTTCCCTGAAGTCCACATGAATGAAGTATTGATATATCTCTTTATATAAAGCCGATTGTTTATCGATTAACCCTGACAAATGAAATTCCGCTTCCTGCTGTGATAAACCAAACTGGCTGCATATTTTCAACAGATAATAAACCACATCCTCAGGGGTTGAGTAAACATAAGTCTGAGCCAGAAGTAATTTACTACTCCTCATTGCAGTCACTGAAAAATCATCAGTTCTGAAGTCAACATACAGACTTCCTCCATTACCTCTTCCATCCATTTGCTTAAAGGCGAATGAAAACTGATGCCTGAAAAGGGCTGAAGCAAAATGCTGCTGTAGCCACTGTCTAAGTTCTGCCGGTGCTGAATACACATTGTATAGCTGCCATTCCGGAATAGCTTCTGTTATAACTACCGATTCAGTATTAACTCCATAAAGAGCTTTCAGCATAGTTCCTGATTCTTCCTGCCTGAAATCTGTCAAGGAGACCAATGTACTTTGTTCAAAATCATAACAAACCTGTATACGATAAAACTGGTTCTTTAACTCAGGAAAAAAAGAGAGCAATTCGTGCAGGTTTCCTGAATTCCATTCTTCGGTCTTGCAATAAGCCAGTTTATACAATTCATCACCGGCCTTATTGGTAATAACAAAACTAAAATGTCCGTTACCGAATTTCAACGACAAAACCTGCTGAACATTATCATTATGGCTATTTTCTATAGTAAATAACTGCTTCAAAATTCTTTTCAGTTCGTGCAATAATAGACAAAAATTTAAATATCGTAGGTTTGCCATCTTTTTACTTATGGCAAGGGCAACACAAACTGACTTACAGGTAGAAGTAACTAACCGGCAGATACTGAAAATTGCACTGCCAATAAGCCTTGCTATTTTTATACCCCAGCTAAACTTTATTACAAATAATATTTTTCTGGGTCACTACAGTAATGATTCTTATGCATTGGCAGTAGCAGGCATTACGGGTGTATATTACCTGATTTTTGCCGCCATCGGCTACGGGCTCAATAATGGCTTACAGGCACTCATAGCCCGCAGGGCCGGCGAGAACAGGCCGGAAGAAATCGGGAAGTTGTTCACACAAGGGGTTTTAATAGGGTTGCTCGTGGCTGTTGCAGGAATCATAATAACCTATACTATTACCCCCTTTTTATTTGGATTGATAATACAGGATACTGAAGTGCATAAAAAGGCTGTTGGGTTTCTTCAGATCAGGATATGGGGACTACCCTTTTTGTATATATACCAGCTTCGTAATGCATTGTTGGTAGGTACTAACCAAAGCCGGTACCTGGTTGCAGGTACTCTTGCAGAAACAATTACAAATGTACTGCTCGATTATATTTTAATTTTTGGCATGCTTGGTTTCCCTGAACTGGGCTTTAACGGTGCCGCTATTGCTTCCGTTATTGCAGAATTTACCGGCATGTTTGTAATATTTCTTGTGATCCGGTGGAAAGGTATCAGCAAAAGATTTGGCCTCTTTCAAAATTTAAAATGGAGTAAAGAAAACAGTTCTCTTATTTTTTCAATGTCTGCGCCGTTGATGTTCCAGCATGCTATCAGTATTATCAGCTGGCAGTTTTTCTTTTTGCTGACTGAACATCATGGTGATATGGCACTGAAGGTCTCGAATGTAATGCGCAATATTTTTGGTGTTTTTGGATGTGTAACCTGGGCTTTTGCCGCCACCACCAATGCCATGGTGAGTAATGTGATAGGCCAAAACAAGAAAGAGCAGGTTTGGAGCTTACTAAAAAAAATCATCCGGTTAAGCACTGGAGTGGCCATAGTTGTTTGCATAGTACTAAATCTGTTCCCTGAAGCTTTCCTGTCTGTTTTCGGGCAGGGAGATGATTTTATAGCCGCTGCTTTACCAGTACTGAGAGTAGTTACAGCAGCCATGCTGCTGATGTCATTTTCAATTGTCATGTTGAGTGCTGTAACCGGTAGCGGAAATACTAGGATCACTTTCTATATCGAACTTTTTGCAATTATTATGTACTGTATCTATGTTTATCTGGTATCAGAATATTATTTCTTGCCCATTAAGTTTGGCTGGATGAGTGAATGGTTATACTGGCTTTGCCTTTTTGTACCTTCCCTGTTTTATATGCGTAGCGGACGATGGAAGAAAAAAGTGATTTAACAACGTCTTACTGGCATCTACATTGATAAAAAATAAGGCCTCCCTAAGGAGGCCTTTATACTTAAAACCCAATTTCAATTTTATGATCAGAACAGGTTGTAACCATAGCTGATGTAATACAGGCCGCCAACTGAAGGGCTGCCGAAACCAGTTCTCTGGTATTGATTACCCAGGTTAGTACCGCCTATACGGAAAGTACTCTTGGTAGTTGGAGGACGGTAAGTAACCTGTGCATCCCACCAGCCAAAGTAAGGCAATGTACCGCTAACAAAAGTACCCTCATAGTAGTTATTATCCTGCCATTTAAATACCACATTAAATCCAATATTATGGCAAACATTCTCATTGCGCAAACCAATATTGAAGCGATATTTAGGCGCGTTGAAGAAAGTAACGACAGAAGGATCTACATCCCGGAGCTGATCAGAGAAAACGTTACCGTAAACAACATATCTCTTCATAAGCTGGTATTCCAGGCCAATACCCCATCCGATAGATTTTACATTATCAGTTGAATTCTGTACATATGATACGTTAGTACTGCTATATGCAGAGTATAGTTCGAAATTAGGACCAGTTCTTGACTGAACCACTGCTTCACTTACAAGAAAATCCTGGTATTGGCTGTAATACACATATCCGTCAAACAATAATTTTTTCCCGATTATTCCTTTGTAACCCAACTCATAGGATTTCACTGTTTCGGGTTTCACCTCCCTGTATTGAGCTCTTACCAACCTGTTTGAATCGGCAAGTGAACCTGCACGGTATGCCAATACACTTGCAGCAGTGTAACCAGGTAACGTAGAGTTCAACTTATAATAGTCCTGGAATTCTGGCAAGCAACCCATGAGCACTCCTGACCCTGTAACCAGGCTGATATATTGGTTCTGGTTAGTGGGGAAGCGGTACGCCGTCTGATAAGATAAACGTAAAAAGTTTTCCCTTGCAACCCTGATCACAGCAGATATCCTTGGTGTGAATTTTCCTTCAAAATTAGTTTGCTTATCATAGCGACCTGAAGCAGTAAGCGTAAGCGCATCATTGATCAATTTCTTCTTTAATTGGATATATCCGCCATATTCATTTACCCTGAGCGATTGTGCAGTATCTGCAAAAATGGTTCCCTGGGAATTCATGATCCACTGCTTCCATCCGGTTCCCGCAATAACTTCAAGCTTATCTGAAAAACCTATCATGTCAGAAATATTAAACTGCCCTTCTGATGCATATAAATCAGATTTATCAAGAAATAAAGCCCCCCCCTTACGTATGGGGGTATTTTTCAGCAAGCTAACGGTAGTATTAAAGCCAGCTGTTCCAGGTACCAATCTGCCCACATCTGCTGCGGCACGGGCGGCAGTATGTAGTGCAAAATCACTAGCCGCACCGCCATTTAATCTCCTTCCCTCAGAAAAAGTACCAATGTACAGTGGGAACCAGGCAGAACTGGGACGGTAACTTTCATTTAAGAAGGCACCTAAGGCTGTAGCATTATAAGAATCTCCTGCATTTTCCTGGGTGGTGTATCCACGAACAAACCAGTTCTTATGCTTTAATTCAAACTTATGCTGTGCCATTTTCAGGTTACGCAGAGAATAACGGTCTGCACCTGTATAAACGGTAGTGCCTGTTCCAAAATAAGTATTGAAAGAAACCTCTAGCTTGTCATTAATTTTATAATGTAACCCGCCTGTGAATTTTACGTTAATAGTATTGTAATCTACCAATGATTGTTCTTCATAACCGGTTCTTGAAACACTGGCTTTATTAAAATAACCGTTTCTTAAACCTATATAGAATGGCATCATTTGCTGAACAGCTGTCTGACCGGCTGTACCTAAAAAACCAAGACCACCAATAAAAGTAGATATTTGGGTGTTTGTTGGGTAGGCAGGATTTCCGATAGCAGTAAAGTAAGCATTTGCTGCACTCACAACATCAAAAGCTCCTCCTGTGGCAGCCAATATACTTCTTCTTGTCTGATCTTGTACAAAATAAGAGAACCCATTCATATCTGCACTGGTCTCATCGCCATACATGTTAATACCATTATAGTTTGGATCATTTTGGCGATTTCCACCGACTACCTTACTCAGTATACCGATCTGTTGTTTATTGCGGTAATCCTCAGCTTCCCAGTCAGCACCTTTTACCAATTGAACTGCGAGTTTAATACCAAGCTTGTTTTTATATGCTTTTGCCCAACGGAATGACCAATCGTAGTAAGGTGCCGCATTTCGTTGCTTGCCATCCACATGCATGATACCCTGTTTGATATTATAGCTAAGACCCTGATATTTAAAAGGGTTCTTTGTTGAAATAAGAACAGTACCATTCATACCACCTGAGCCATATAAGGCAGAAGAAGCTCCAGAAAGAATCTCGACATTATCAACATCAAGATCAGAAGGGCCAAGAACACTACCAACAGAAAAGTTCAAACCGGGAGCCTGGTTATCCATTCCGTCAATCAACTGGTTCAAACGGGTATTACCACTGCTTACAAAACCACGGGTGGTTACTGTGCGGAAGGTAAGGCTGGCCGTATGAACATCCACCCCTTTCAGGTTAGCAATAGCCTCATAATAGTTAGGCGCCGCTACGTTTCTCAACGTATTGCTGCTCATTCTTTCCACAGTCACCGGAGATTCGAGTAAGCGGGTTGGGGCACGGGTAGCAGCTACTACTACTTCCTGGCCTAATGCGTTATTTACTTTTAAATCAATACTGACCGGTTTGGAAGCATCAGATACAGTTATCTCCTGCTCCTCATAACCAACTGAGCTAAAAACGAGTACAACCGGTAGTTTCGAGACTTTCAGACTGAACTCACCGTCTGAATTTGTGTAGGTACCCTGAGTGGTTCCTTTAACTGCAACTGACACAGCCGGCACACTTTCTTTTGATGAACTGTTTTTTACAGTACCAGAGATGGTAACTGTTTGAGCATAAGCAGCAATCGTAAACAAAACAGCCAACAGCGAGGAAGCTAAATAGCAGTAGCTTTTTCTCATAATAGGGAATTTTGGTTTTGGAATTTGACGGAAAAATAAGCATTGTAAAGTTTATCTAAAAATTTAATTTTTAAGGGAAAAGGATAATTTGTTGAAATCTTGAGAGAGCCCGGATTGGTAGGTTTTTACCAGCTTCATACTTTCGAAATATGGCCCATTTTTCGTTTCCAAACCAAACAGCCTTTTATAGTGGTAAAGTACGGGATGTTTACACTATCGCAGATCAATGGTTGATAATGGTGGCATCAAACCGGATATCCGCATTTGATGTCATTTTACCCCGTCCCATACCCTATAAAGGACAAGTACTGAATCAGATTGCAGCCTATATGCTGGATGCTACCAGGGATATATGTCCTAACTGGCTGCTGGAGGTACCGGCACCCAATGTTTCGATAGGTAAAAAATGTACCCCATTCAAAATTGAAATGGTTGTCAGGGGAAATTTAACCGGCCATGCCTGGAGAACCTACTCATCCGGCAAAAGATCACTCTGTGGAGTAAAATTGCCAGAAGGAATGAGGGAAAATGATTTTTTTCCTGATCCGATCATCACCCCCAGCACTAAAGCTGCTGAAGGGCATGATGAGGATATCAGCAAAGCTGAGATTATCTCACAGGAGTTAGCAACTGCTGAGGAATGGTCAATTTTAGAAGACTATACTTTCAAACTTTTTCAGCGGGGTAAGGAAATAGCAGCCAAAAGGGGGTTGATTTTAGTGGATACCAAATACGAGTTTGGAAAAATTGGAGATGCTATTTACCTCATGGATGAAATTCACACACCAGACAGTTCAAGATACTTTTATGCCGATGGATTTGAAGAAAGACAGATGAAGGGCGAACGGCAAAAACAGTTAAGTAAAGAGTTTGTCCGTGAATGGCTTATTGCCAACAACTTCATGGGAAAGGAAGGACAGACTGTTCCGGAAATGCCTGATGAATGGGTTGATACTATTTCGAAAAGATATATTGAACTATATGAAAAAGTGATTGGCGAAAAGTTTATAGCGGAAAAAATTGATGATGATGAGACGTACAACAGGATCATCACTTCATTGAATAAAGTAGTAATCTAAAAAGAAGCAGGAGGTTTTCCTGCTTCTTTTTGTTTGGAGCTTGCCGGAAGTTTTATTTCTTTTTAATTACTGTTGATTTCCTAAATTCTCTTGTCTGACCTTTCCCGTAAAGAGGGCAGTAATAATCCAGCGCATATTGCGCCTCTGTATAGCTCAACCAATAATCAGTAACGGTACCTGTAAAAACAATACCAGATGACCGGTTGTACATATCCCTTGTTCCATTACTGCTAAAGTTTCCGTACACTATACTTCCTTCATAGGGTTTGTACCCGCCATAAGAACGGATAATAGTGTACCCATAGAACGTTTCCACAACGAAATAGTTACAATAAGAATCGCTATATACTACTTCTCCCATTTCTTTAGAGAGCCAGTAGTTTTCATTGTTGTTTGGAATAGATTCCCTTACACAACTGGTTAATAAAATAGCTGTGAACAGGAAGGTAGCTGAAAGTGTAAAAATTCTTTTCATGGCTTTCGATTTAGAGTTTAAAAATTTATTGCTGGTTAGTATAATAGGAAGACTGTGCCAGAATTAAAAAGGATAATTAAGCGTTTGTTAAAATGAAATGAAAGCCGGAAATTCACCACTTTAATAAATCTTAAAATGAGACAACTCTGCTTTTCACTTACAGTTATTCTTTTTCACCTTGTATCGCCGGGTCAGGAACACTATCTGCTTGTTGGCACCTATGATTCTCCGAAAAGCGAGGGTATCTATGTATACAAATTCAACAGCATTGATGGCTCTGTAAAAGAAGCTGGCCATATTAAAACATCAAACCCCTCCTATATCACTATTTCACCCGACCAGCAATTCGTATATGCAGTGCATGAAAATGGCAAAGATGGAAAAGGTGGTGAAGTAGCCGCTTTTTCATTTAACAAACAAACTGGCCAACTTACGCTGATCAATCAACAATCAACTGGCGGCGATCATCCCTGTTATGTGGAAGTAGACAAGACAGGCAAATGGGTATTTGCGGGAAATTACAGCAGTGGCAGCCTCTGTGTTTTCCCGGTTGGGCCAAATGGAGGCCTGGCCCCCGCCAGTTCTATAATTCAGCATGAAGGAGCGGGTCAAAACTTACAACGGCAAAAAAGCCCTCATGTTCATTGCACTGTAATGTCATCAGATAACAAATGGCTTTATGTACCTGATCTGGGAACAGATAAATTAATGATCTATCAGTTTGACGCCAGCACGGGTAAGCTAATCCCCGGCAAACAACCCTATTCAATATCTGAGCCAGGCGCAGGACCAAGGCATTTTACTTTTGACACCGTTAATAAATATGGATACCTGATCGAAGAATTAAGTGGTACTGTAGTTGTATATAAAAAATATAAAAATGGAAAGTTAAAGAAGGTACAGCGAATCAGCACCATGCCTGCAGGGGATACAAGTTTTGCCGGCAGTGCCGACATTCATGTTTCCCCCGATGGCAAATTTCTCTATGCTTCAAATCGAAGTAATTCGAATACTATTGCTATCTATTCTGTAAATCAAAAAGGGAAACTTACATTAATAAGCCATCAATCTACTTTAGGAAGAACGCCAAGGAATTTCAATTTCGACCCATCAGGAAAGTTTTTGCTGGTGGGTAATCAGCACAGCGATGAGATCGTCATTTTTAAAAGAGACCCTGTATCAGGTTTATTATCCGATAGTGAAAAAAGGATCGTTGTGGGGAAGCCAGTTTGCATCAAATGGATAACTGCCCAATAAAATTATTTGTCTTTCAAAGATGGACGCAAACGTTGTTTCGATTTATTGAAAATATGTTGTCCTTTATCTATTCCCTTTCTTAGTTCTTTTCTCCTCTCATCCGGAAGATGAATAGTATCCTGGCAATCCTTACTGCAGCATCCCTCAAATGTTCTGGCACATTCTTCACATTGAATGAACAGCAAATGACAACCATCGTTCTTACAATTGGTATGTGTGTCCGCCGCCTTACCACACTGGTGACAATGTGCTATGATATCTTCTGTGATCCTCTCCCCCAGCCTGTCGTCAAATACAAAATTCTTTCCAATGAATTTAGTTGGAAGACCTTTATCCTTTACCTGCTTTGCATAATTAATTATCCCTCCCTCAAGGTGAAATACGTTTTTAAATCCCTGGTGCAACATATAAGCAGAAGCCTTTTCACAACGGATTCCACCGGTGCAGTACATGATGATATTAGTATCTTTTTTATCCTTTAACATATCCACTGCCATCGGCAACTGATCCCTGAAAGTATCGGAAGGGATTTCAATGGCATTTTGGAAATGTCCTACCTCATACTCGTAATAATTTCGCATATCAACTACCACCGTGTCCGGGTCTTCAGTGAGCTGGTTAAATTGCTCTGCATTCACATACTTTCCTTTATTTGCCATATCGAATGCGGGATCATCAATCCCATCAGCGACAATTTTCTTTCTAACTTTTACATCTAATACAAAAAATGATTTACCATCATCATCCACTGCAATATTTAAACGTAAATTATTTAACGGCTCAATAGAATACAGATAAGTTCTGAAAAGTTCAATATTATGGGTGGGTACGCTTATTTGTGCATTGATGCCTTCATTAGCGACATAAATGCGGCCAAGCACTCCCATACTTTTCAGCTCCTTGTATAAAGTGTTTCTGAATACTGCGGGGTCTTCAACTTTAAAATAACAGTAAAATGAAATGGTAGTCCGGGCTGTTGGGTCATTCAGAACAGCCTCCTTCAACTCCTTTCGGGAGATACGGTTGTGTAATTGCGCCATGATGTTTGAATTTTAGTCCGCTAAGAACCCCAATTGCAGGTTGGGCAAAATTCTTAAAGCGATGCAAAGATAATACATGAACCTGTAAAAGGAATAACCGGAGGCTATGTGCGTCATATCAGGGCCAGTCATCGCCTCGTTGCCCGCCAAATCTTGTTAGTCCGATACGAAACCCGTTTTGCCATGACTTGCCATTTTGCCAGGATTGTACAAAATCCACCCGGATCTGTTTAAAGATATTATCAAAGCCAATAAACCACTCATAATAGTTTTTATCTCCGTTGATGTAAAAACCATTAGCACCTGTTACCAAATAAAAATTGAGCTTCCTGAAAACAGGTATTTTATTTGTCAGAAATCCTTTCAGGTTGTATTCCAGGTGTGCCAACGAATAAAACTTATCCGTATTACTATATTGATAAATTGGCAGTAACTGGAAACTATTAAGATATTCTGTTGCCAATGTAGAAATATTACCGTTAAAGTGAGTATAGTCCGGCAATTGCACCTTGTCATTATCAATAAAACCTCCCATTCCAACCCGGTAACGAAAAACACCCCGGAGTTTCAGGTTGATATTATCGGAAACCGCAAACCTCCACTTGCTAAAGTCTGCATCACTACCGAGAAACCCATTAAAACTTCGGATATACTGAAATGAAAACACCGGGTACTTTGAACCAATATTAATTTTCCGGTCAGGCAATTCCACATACCTGGCACCAGGTTGCCAGTTTATACCCACCAGTGCATAAAACACTTTGTGTCTTTTTATATTTTCTGATACAATTTCGTTAGGATAGTTAGGGGTATAAGTAACATTCTTTCTGTCTCTCCAGGTATAATCCGTCCTGTTATCCAATGGTTTCCTGTCCTGGTATTGAAACCCGGCCACTACTGTAAATCCCTCCCCGATACCTCTTCTTATACTGCCCCTGAGATAAACAGCTTCATAACTCTTGATCCTGTTTTCTTCACTAAGCAACGAGGATAAAGTATTGCCTCTTTCGCCTATAGGGCTATTATTATTAAACTGGAAAACTCTCTTACCGCCTGAAAGAGCAATGGAAGAAGCATACTTCTTTCCATAAGTATATCTTACGGTCAGGTGCCCGTTCAAATGTTTATTTACAAATCCATATCGTACATATGGGGTTATTGAAATATTTTTCCTTGAAAAAGCGGAGCTATCCAGCCTTTTTGACCAGGTAACCGCTGGTGCAATGACCAATCCTTCCGCAGCATTAAAATTTACCTGTTCCAGCAGTGAATTGAACCGGATCGCTGTTCTTTTTCTTTCTGATTGAAAGGACTGCCCCAATAAAAGTACATTCATAACCGTCACTTTATTGCGGGTTTTACTGAGAGAATCGAGATAATGGGGATCTTTCTTCGCAATTTCCAGGCTGTCCTTCTTTTTATAATCCTGCACCTCCTCCTCCATTAGCGGAACAGGTCTTGTTTTGTCCCAATAATCTGCAGTTTTTTTATTAGCGCTGTCAGTATACTTCAGAATAGTGTTGTTAAAAGTTTTCTTATCAAATTCGGGATCAGTATTAATACCAGAATAAATATTCACAAAACTTCCATGAGCATCAAAGCCAAGTATTTTTATCGAAGGATAAATAACCTGGCTGGTAATAAACCAACGATCATTACTGACAGGACGAAACAATTGGATTATCCGGAGAGTATCAAGTTGCTCCATCTGGGATTGCCGGGTGAGCAACAGATCGGCAGAATGAATCACCCAGGCATCTTCTACAATACTTATATACCCGCTAAATAGTGGTTCATATTTTCGTTTAGGTATGATTTTAATACGGCTGATTTCCTTTCCATCTTCGTAAAATGTACCTTCCAGCTTATACCGGTAATAATTCAATGCATTGTCAGAAACAGGAGAAATAAAACCTCTTGGATTCAGATTACTGCCCACCTGAATATTATTATCATACAAAGAAAAAAATCGTGGGGCTGCCAGTCCAAAACCATCACTCTGCCCGCTTACTTTGGAAGAAATCACTTCTATTTTTTCTTTATCCGGCTTGTCAACATAATAATTGGAAATTGTTTCAGAGAGATAAATCAACTTCCTTTTACTTGTATCACCATCCTCAAAATCCACTTTTTGCCCCAGTAGTTTCTTTGGATAATCTCTTAACCTCATTTGTCCTTTTGTATAAACTTCACATTGAAACCTGTCAAGCTGCTGCTGGTGAACCTTTCTTTTTTTAATTGCTTGTCTTATGATCTCATAGGCAGGATCTTCTCCAGGCCCCAGTACCACCTCACTTAAAGTCATTTCCTGCAATGCAAGTTTGAAATCAAGCTGTATGTCTTCATTCCCAACAGTTATCTTTTTCTCTTCTTTGGCATAGCCGACATACTGACAAACGATGGTATATTTTCCGGGGGGGAGATCAATCAAATATTTACCCTCGCTATTTGCATTTGTTCCTTTATTTGTTCCCTTTATATAAATAGAAGCAAAAGGCAATACTTTTCCCTGGGCATCAGTTACTATGCCGGTTATTTTGCCTGCATATGCATGGGAAAGAAACGAGAAAAGGATAAAGCCGGGAAGAATGTATCTCATAGTAGTATCAACTACAAGATAGTTTCTCCGGGGTATTTTACCAACCTTTATTTATTTGGTTAGAAAAGTTTTAACATCAGTCTTTGGAAGAAGACCGCAAGTAACTGCCGCTCATAGCAGCAAAGCCAGCTACCAGCCCGCCAACGACTCCTGTAACAAGAATCAACAACATATTATTTCCACCAAGAGGCAACACTGAAGCAATACGGGCAGACAGGACACCACTATTTTGCATGTCGATCCACCAGGCCAACCCGCCCCATAGTAATAGTAATCCAAGAAATCCTGATAAAAAAGCCTTCCCTGCTTTTTGATGAACAAGCAGAGCCACTAATAATGAAGTAATGGCAAATCCCCACCAAAGAGAAAAAGATAGCAATCCTGATATGAATGCCAATAAAGCTGTGAGTATAATTGCTGTGATGAATTTCATGACGGTATAATTAGTTTCCTTTATTGAATTTCATGATCCATTTTACATTCTTGTCTGTCTTATCTCCTTCCCGCATAAACCATAATTTGTGATACTGCCCTTCCACCCACTTATCTACATAGTCATCATAAAAACGACTGCCCGGATTACCACTCTGCCCCCCGGGATACACACCATACGCTTCTGTCTGATTTGTCAGGTGAACGATCATTCTCCAACTGGGGCCATGACTATGTGTAACCGCATTTATGATATTTCCGTTTCCACCCACATTCAATCCTTTGCGGGCAAAGGCCGGTAAAGCGTCTTTTAATAAATGATAAACTGTTGGGTTCTTAAATTTAGCCCATTCTAATTTTCCTTCTGCTTCTTTTTTAGCCAGGTCTGCAGTTGCTTTTTGTAAAGCAGTTGTCACCACATCAAATAATGTTTCTTTTTCTGCAGTATTGATATTATCGATGAATGAAAGAGCAGAATCCTTCTTCAGCAGTTCCATCGTAGTTTGTTCTTCCGGCCATGGAGCCTGCGGTTCCACTTTGGTCAATTCATCTTTCCATATCCCCATTTCAAGGCTATCCCACCAGCATTGATAGATGGTTTGGCCTTTTGAATCCGGAGAAGCCATCAGGTTCCAATTCCTTACAATATCCAAATAACCTTTTGCTTTCGCATCCAGTTTCTCAACCTGCACATACTTCAACAATAATGGCACAGCATCTTCTGCCAACGTATTAAAGTAATTACCATGTAATGTCATCATATCCTTTGGTGTGATACCTGTCATGCCAGACAAATATTTCTCAACGGCAATCCCTCTTGGTGTAATATAGCTACCGGGAATAAAGTAAGGATAGGTAGAATCAGCCGGCCGCTGATTGGTGCTTTCTAAAAATCCTCTTTCCGGATTTTTTGCATGTGGGTTCTCTGGTTGGGGAATAAACCCCTGCCACATATAGCTGCTGTCTTCACCCGGCATAACATACAAACCCTGCCTGTCCCAGCGGGCGGGAAATTTGCCCTGCTGCCAGATAGCAATATCTCCTCCTTTTGAGGCGAAAACAAAATTCTGCCCCGGACACTGAAATGTCTGGATAGCCGAGGCATAATCATCATAGTTTTTAGCCCTGTTAAGTTTATAAAAGGTCATCCCTTCATTGCTTGGATCATGTGCCACCCACCGAACGGCAAGGTTTCTTTTATTAGATAAATTATTTGAAAAGCTCTCATCAAACATAACAGGTCCGAATATGGTGTAGGCTACTGTATCTTTTACATCAGCACCACCCTTTACTTTAATAACTTCTTCCTTCAGGATTGTTTTTTCCCAGTACCCGTTGAACCAATACTCCTGTTTTGTTTTGTCTTTGAATTTTATCTCATAATAATCCTTTACATCCCGTTGCGCATTGGTTACACCCCAGGCAATACTATCATTAAACCCAATGATAATGAATGGAGCTCCGGGTAATGAGACCCCATAAGTATTACTCGTCGGCGTTTGTAATTGCATTTCATACCAAATGGAAGGTAACGACAGTTCAAGATGCGGATCGTTACAGAGTATCGGCGCACCGCTTTGTGTTTTGCTACCGGCCACCACCCAGTTATTACTACCGTTATTGATATCCGGTTTTGAAATTTCTTTTGCTGTGACCGTGTCTCTCTTCCCGAAGTATAATGAATCAGCTGAAAGTGGCTGAATCGGAACAATACCAGGTTTTTCAAAAACAGTTCCCCGTGGGACGATCGGCACCAGCGAATCATGAACCTGCGGATATAGTTTCTTTAATTCATCCGGCAAAAAAATTGCCTTAGCATTTGTATTGGCAAGGTCATTTTCCGTTCCTGATGACAGCATTTTCGCCATCATCTTTAACAATAATGCCGTCCTGAGGTTACTCCATTTTTCAGGTTTGAAATTGAGCAGTTTGTATTCAACAGGTAATTCCGACTCTTTTAAATTGCCGATGTATGCATTGATACCATTAGTATAAGCGTCAAAAAGTTTTTTTGATGCCTGGTCTTTTTCAATTTCCTTCATTGCATTTTCTGCTGCAAATACCATCCCCAATCTTCGCTGCTCCTTGTCGTAATCAACTGCCTTTGGCCCTGCTATCTCGCTGGCACGGCCCGCAGCAGCCTTGGTTTGCAGGTCTATCTGGAAAAGACGGAATTTTGCATGCAGGTATCCCTGGATAAAATATAGGTCTTCTTCATTTTCTGCAAAGACATGCGGTACCAGTCTTTCATCAAAATATACTTCTGCCTTTCCTTTCAAATCAGGGAAACTGAGTTGCGCATCAAAATCCTGGTTGGAAGGCTCGGCATTTTGCCAGAACCCATGCTGCGGGCTTAAAAACTTTCCCATGGGCGGGATAGCTCCCCATTGTTTGTTCAAAGCAAAAATTAACCCGGCAGAAACGACTGCTGAAACAGCAAAAGGTACAATACGCATAGGCAAGAAAATGAGTTCGAAAGATAAGGATAAATGTAACAGTTTTTTTTTCAAATCATTAACTGTCATTTTCTTTTTCCCTAATTTCAACTTCTCTAAAAAGTACAACTATGGCAGTATTAATTGTAGTCGGTATTCTTGTCCTGCTTGTTATCTGGATTATCGGTCTTTATAATGGACTGGTCAGGCTTCGTAACCGTCGTCAGAATGCTTTTGCAGATATTGATGTGCAGCTCCGTCAGCGACATGACCTGGTTCCTCAATTAGTCGAAACAGTAAAAGGATATGCCACTCATGAAAGAGAGTTGCTTACTAAAATAACTGAAGCAAGGTCAGCTGCTATGAGCGCCACCACTATTGATGGAAAGATTGTGGCTGAACAGCAACTCAGCAATGCACTAGCCGGATTGAAAGTGCAGGTGGAAGCTTACCCGGATCTGAAAGCGAATCAAAACTTTTTGCAATTACAGGAAGAACTAAGTGATATAGAAAATAAACTGGCTGCCAGTCGGCGCTTCTTCAATGGTGCCACTACTGAATACAACAACGCAGTAGAATCATTCCCCAGCAACCTGATCGCAAAAAACTTTGGCTTCAACCGGGAGATCATGTTCGACCTGGGTACTGATAACCGTAAACAAATGGAAGAACCTCCGAAAATTCAATTCTGATCTCAATCATGTAAGAGAACTTAACCGATGCAGTACGTTGGATTAGACAGGCAGATTCGTAAAAATAATTTCAATTCAACCTTGTTATTGATCGCATTCCCGGCACTATTGCTGGGAATGCTTTATGCTATACTTTTTTTTACCAGCGATGAGCATGGCGAAGACCCCAATGTTCTTTTCCTGCAAACCATGCCCATAGTGGCTGCCGCAACCGGCATCTGGTTTCTTATTGCATGGGCCGGGCATGCAGCTTTTATCAGAATGGCGACAGGCAGCAAACCATTGGAAAGGACACAAAACAAAAGGGTGTACAACCTTGTAGAGAATCTCTGCATATCGCAGGGAATGCAAACACCAAAAATTTATGTGATAGAGGATGATTCGCTCAATGCATTTGCCAGCGGCATCGACAAAAAAAGTTATGCTGTTTCCTTATCAAGAGGCATCATTAATAAACTGGATGATGAGGAACTGGAAGGAGTAATTGCCCATGAACTGACGCATATTAAAAACCGTGATGTAAGAGTGCTTATTATCTCCATCATATTTGTTGGCATTTTTGCTTTCCTTGCTGAACTGGCCTTTCGCAGCCTTCGTTTTGCAGGTTCAGGCAAAAAAAGCAAAGACAGCAAGGGAAGCGGGGCCATCATCCTGATCGCCATTGTTGTAACAGCTGTTGCCTATTTTATTTCCATCCTGCTGCGGTTTGGCATCAGTCGCAAAAGAGAGTATTTAGCTGATGCCGGAGCTGCTGATATGACGAAAAAGCCTTACGCTTTGGCCAATGCACTTCGCAAAGTTTCAAACGATCCTGCTATTGAAGCGGTGGAAAGCCGTGATGTGGCCCAGTTATTTTTTGACAATCCCAAACCTTCTACTCACAAGTCAGCTTCATGGGATAATATATTTGCTACCCATCCACCGGTTGAAAAGAGAATTGAATTGCTGGAGCAGTTTGTGTGAGGACAAGTCTCTAGTCTTTAGTAATTAGTCTATAGTCGTTAGTCAGCGGAACTTGTCTGGATTGTTTATCATGTAAAGTATAAGCTTTGCTATTTCGTCATTTTTAGCAGTTAGTTCGAGATGTTTTTCTGAATCAATATACCCACGGCTAATGAGAAATCGAGCCAAACCTGTGTTTCTGCGTTTTCGGCTTCAGCATCGTTTAGTTTGTAAATAAAATAATCTTTGTAACGCCTGCGCTTATAAGCCTCTACAAAATTGGCACAGACAGATCTTGAGGATCTTCTGACCTGGTCGGTAAGGCTATATTTTTCTTCAGAAGGAAATTTCTTTGTCAATTTATAGACCTCCATTGCAAGATCAAAAGCTTTTTGATAAGCAATCAGCTTCCTGTAATCTCCCATAATTTTTTCGCTGAATATAAAATAATACTTTGAAAACTGGCTAACGAATAAAGACTATCGACTCCCGACTTTTCCCTCAACTCTCCTTCCCTCCCAGCATTGGCACAAAAGAAAAACGATCAAACACTTCTTCTTTCAATACGCCATTTTCCAGTTTAGTGATGCGTTTCATTTGCTGTACATCACCGGCTCCTACGGGTATCACCATCATTCCGCCAATTTTTAACTGATCAATCGGCTTTTGCGGAATATCTGGTGCGGCTGCGGTGATGATCACTTTATCAAAAGGAGCATAGGTGGGCAGGCCCTCATAGCCATCACCATAAAAGAATTTTATGGTTGGATATTTTTTAAGCAACTCAAACTTTTTATTTGCTTCAAATAAATTTTTCTGTCTCTCGATAGTATATACCTGTACGCCCATTTCTGCCAGCACCACTGCCTGGTAAGCACTTCCGGTGCCAATCTCCAGTACTTTCTCAAACCTTTTTATCTCCAGCAACTGGCTTTGGTAGGCTACTGTATATGGCTGGGAAATGGTTTGCCCTTCTCCGATTGGGAATGCCCTGTCCTCGTAAGCCACTTCATCAAAAGCAGAATCCAAAAAAAAATGACGGGGAACTTCCAGGATGGCATCCAGTACCCGTTCATCTGTTATTCCTTTTGCCTGAATGCCCTGCACTAATTTCTTGCGAAGGCCTTTATGCCGGTAAGTATCTTCTGTTGGTCTCATAAGCTTAACAAAAATAAAAAAGCAGCATCGTAAAAATGCCGCTTGAATTCATATTCCCAAAGTAATTACAACTTCATATCCGCAATCACTGCCTTTATCTTTTCATCCATCTCTTTATTTACTTTGTCAAAATCTTCAGCTTTACTCAATTTAGTATTGACGCTAAAGTAAAATTTAATTTTAGGTTCTGTTCCACTGGGTCTTGCCGAAATACTGCTGCCATCTGCTAAAATGAATTGCAACACATTTGATTTTGGCAATTCAATCTTCCATTCCTCCCCTGTCTGCGGATTTGTTCCTTTCTGCAGTTCATAATCCAGTAACTGTACGACAGCTGATCCATTGATGGTTTTCGGGGGATTATTACGGTAACTTTCCATCATGGCAGCTATCTGTTGCTGGCCATCCATTCCTTTTTTGGTAATAGAGATCAGGTGTTCTTTATACAAACCGTACTGTACATACAGGTCAATCATTTTTTCATACAGGCTGCGGCCTTTTTCTTTTTCGTAGGCCGCCATTTCGCAAAGCAGGGCTACAGCGCTGACTCCATCCTTATCTCTTATCTTATCACCGATCATAAGGCCAAAGCTTTCTTCCCCGCCAATCACATAATTTTCCTTTCCTTCTTTTTCACGGATCATGGCAGCTATCCATTTAAAACCTGTTAGTACACGGTAACAAGCCACCCCATTTCCTTTTGCCAGTGCATCGATCATAGGAGTGGTAACGATAGTTGTTATTACCATATCGTTCGGTTTTGCCACACCCTTTGCCTTCCTTGCTTCCATTAAATAATTAAAAGCGAGTACAGCAGTCTGGTTACCGTTCATGAGTACCCATTTGCCTTTACTATCTTTTACTCCTATAGCCAAGCGGTCTGCATCCGGGTCGGTACCACAAAGAATATCTGCATCCAGTTGCTCTGCCAGCTTTAATCCATAACTCATGGCTTCACTTTCTTCGGGGTTAGGGTAAGCAACAGTTGGAAAATTTCCGTCGGGTTCGCTCTGCTCTTTTACGATATGTACATTATCAAATCCGAATTTTTTCAATACCTGTGGCAGTAAGGTGATTCCCGTTCCATGTATTGGTGTGTAAACGATCTTCAGATCCTTATGCTTCGCAATGACTTCGGGATACACACTCAACTCCTTTACCATCTCCATATATTGCTCATCCATTTCCTTACCGATGATAGTTATGTTACTTTCCCCGCCAGACCATTTTACATCATCCACAGAAACGATCTTATCTACTTCTTTGATCACATTCTTATCATGCGGAGGCACCAATTGTGAGCCATCATCCCAGTAAGCTTTGTAGCCATTATATTCCTTTGGGTTATGTGATGCCGTACATACCACACCGCCCTGGCATTTCAATGTGCGGATAGCATAAGATAATTCCGGGGTAGGCCGCAATGCTTCAAACAAATAAACTTTGATGCCATTCGCTGCAAATACATTCGCTGTAGTTTCAGCAAAAAAACGACTGTTGTTACGACTATCATGTGCAATAGCCACACTAACCCCCGAGGAAAACATTGTTTCAGGTAATTGGCATAGCCCTGGGTAGCCATACCTACTGTATATTTATTCATCCGGTTGGTGCCTACTCCCATCAGTCCGCGGAGACCACCAGTACCAAACTCCAGGTTCCGGTAGAAAGCATCGGCTAACTCGGATGGGTTTTCTTTTTGCAATTTTTTGATCTCGTCTTTAGTTGCTGCATCAAAATTTCCATTCAGCCAGGTATCAATCTTTGCTTGTATTGCGGCATCCATAATCGTTATAAGGTTTTTGATTTTTAAAGCTGAAAGTTATTGAATTTTAGGTTTTAAAACCGAAAAGAAACCAGAATCGTAAATTTGATTTTTGTAATACAATCCTGGTCATACTCTTTGTAAAACCCTATATCCTATTTGTGTTTAAAAAAGTAGTCATAATCATTCTCCTCCTCCTATCGATTGGCAATTTATTTGCCCAGGATTCTGCTGTTGTAAAGAATAAACAAACAGCGTACGATACTATCATTTCAATAAAAATAGTTCCGGATTCAGTATTACAAAAAGATCTGTCAGCAGGCGGCTATTATAAACCTCTGCCCGGTACACCAGATAAAAAAAGAATCTGGATTGTGACAGGCGTCAATATAGTTGGCTATGGTGGCGTAATGGCTGCCCTTGCTGCTGCCTGGTATGATAATTATACCAAAACGAAACTTCATTCCTTCAATGATAGCAGGGAATGGTTGCAGGCAGACAAAGTGGGACATTTTTATGGCACCTGGATAGAAAGCCGTGCCAATAATGAGCTATGGAAATGGACCGGGATGGAAAGGAAAAAAAGAATATGGATCAGTGGCCTGACCTCCTTTGCTTTTCAAACAACGATTGAATACCTGGATGGCAAAAGTGCCGAATGGGGCTGGAGCTGGGCTGACTTTGGCGCTAATATATTGGGTAGCGGTAGTTTTATTGCCCAGGAACTGGCATGGGATGATCAGCGTATTAAACTTAAATGGTCATTTCATAAAAAAACTTACAGTGATGCTTTGCTGAATAAAAGAAGCGATGAATTATTTGGTAAAAGTTTACCTGAACGTTTTTTAAAGGATTATAACGGCCAGACCTATTGGGCAAGTGTCAACCTAAAGTCTTTTTTCCCGAAAACAAAGTTACCTGGCTGGCTTAGCGTATCTGTGGGATATGGAGCAGAAGGCATGTTTGGCGGCGAAGAGAATATTGCAACAGATGAAAACGGAACTATACTATTCGACAGAAGAGATATAAAACGGTACCGTCAGTGGTACCTGGCTCCGGATATCGATCTTAGCAAAATTAAAACGAATAAAAAAGGAATAAAATTCATACTCACCGTGCTGAGTGCATTTAAGTTTCCAGCTCCTTCACTTGAATTTTCTAATGGTAAAATAAGGGGTAACTTATTGCATTTCTGAATGACAACTCTCTTGTTAAATTATAAACCTTTATTTTGTATTTAGTATTTTTATAAAAAACAGTACATGAAAAAGGTATTTTGGATAATATTAACCGGAATAATGGCCTCTTGTTCCAAAGATAATAACAACAGCAACCAGCCAGACAATATAACTGTAATTACAATCAATACTCCGGTTTCCGGATTTACCTATCTGAATGGTGGCATTATGCGAATTGAAGGAGAAATAAATGACCCCGATAAAGTGGCCACAGCAAGGGTACAGGTTAAAAACAAAACCACAAATACCGTTTATTTTGATCAGACATCGCAGGCAGGAAATATTACACATTTTTTTTTCCTGTGGGATTGGAATATCAGCGGAATTTCTTCACCAGTGGTTGCGTCGGTAATTATCACTGCAAAAGATGTAAGAGGGTTTGAAATTTCAAGGTCCACAGACGTAAACATCACTCTATAATTTCAAATTATAATTATAATTTTAAGTCTTTAACCCTGACGCATGCACTTCGTACAACAGGTTTTATTTATTGTAATCAGTCTTTCTGCTGTTTTCCTCTTTTCCAGAAAAGTAAATGAAATAAGCAGGAATATTAAACTGGGAAGGGATGAAAACCTGAGTGACAATTCCTCTGAACGATGGAAAAACCTGTTATTGCTGGCATTTGGTCAGAAAAAAATGTTTCGCAATCCTCTCGTGGCTGTCATGCACTTTTTTGTATATGCGGGTTTCATCATAATTAATATTGAAGTATTGGAGATTGTGCTAGATGGCATTACAGGCAAACACCGTTTGTTTGCTGCACCATTAGGCAGTTTTTATAGTTTTCTTATCAATGCATTT
>Ga0116143_10001742_pt1 | contig 25453 bp, 23 predicted proteins | sample AD_UKC034_MetaG_FD_89745 | JGI IMG/M metagenome (GOLD analysis project Ga0116143, IMG submission 89745) | Active sludge microbial communities of municipal wastewater-treating anaerobic digesters from USA - AD_UKC034_MetaG | ecosystem: Engineered > Bioreactor > Anaerobic > Digestate | place: USA...
AATCCACTCCACCGCATACAGCAATAGTGGACTGATCCCCGGCTCTTGGCAGGGGAACGCTTCAAAGGGAATCGTAAGGCTGCCCGCACCGCTGCCATTCGTCGTCACATTCATCCGGATTGCATACATGCGCGTGTTCCTATAGTCAGAGGGAGGGCTGTTCACCCTCCCCCGTTAGCAGTTATCAGGTGCGAACGTACTCTACCCAGACAGCCGATACCAACACACTGTCAGTGTTGTGTGCGCCTGGTGTGACCTCAAACGTCAAAGTCTGCGCCCCGCTCGGCACATCCGCCGCGGCAATCGTGGCGATCTTCTCGCTCCAACTGCTCGTAATTGCCGCCGTCGCATCCTCAACTTTGGTGTCACCCTCGTTGAAATAGCTGTCCAGTGCCAATGTCGGCGTGTCGTTGGCCCCGCTGCTCTTGACACGGAAATGCACGGTCACATTTTCGGTATCATCCAGGTCAGGAGGGAGCGGAGTTTGGAACACAACCGGCGTCACGTCCCCCGCGCCCCAGGTCAGAACCAACGCGCTGTCTGTATCGCCGTTGGTCGTGGTCAGACTAGGACTGGCTTCAGTGGCATAGGTCACATAGATACCGTACAGATACAGCGCGTCGGTCGCGTGCGCCGCCGGTGTCACCTCCATGTTGACCACGGTCGCACCCGCCGGAATGTCACTCGCGGCAATCGTGGCGGTTCGTACCGCCAGTGTGTTGGTCAGTGCCGCCGAAACGTCAGTGACTTTGGTATCACCCACGTCGAAGAAGGTATCTACGCTCATCGTCGGGCTGTTGGACGCACCCGCCGACGCGCCGTAGAAGTTCACCGTCATATCGCTGCCTTCTGCATAGTCTTCCGGCAGAAGGAATTGGAAGGCAATCGGGTCAGAGTTGCCGCCCGCCCAATTGAGCCGAATCGCGCTATCCGTATCACCGTTGGTGTACTGAATGATCGGCGTAGTATCCGTCGCCAGCACACCGCCATTGCCCGCGATGTTGAGGAAGTTGTTGCTGCCTACCTCACGCACACTGGTCAGCGGAATACCGATTCGCTTGGTAACGCTCGTCTTCAGCGGCCCAACAATGGCATTGCTCGCCGTCTCCAGCCCGCTAGACAGCGGAATCGGCACAAAACCCACGGCATTGGCTACCAGGAAGTCAATCGCATCCCAGTCGGCATCTTCCGGCACATGCGTTGTCTTTTGGTAGAGCGTGACATTGTTTGCCGCTTGGCGCACATACAAGCTGCCCAACGGCGCATCCAGCCAAATCCCCGCGTCCCCATCCGGTACGGTTGTCCCCCACAAAATCTGCGGGGGATCGCCGTCCAGCGCGCTCGCCATATACTCTAGAAAGTTGTTGATACGCATGGCTCCCCCTTAGCTGGTCGCCAGGTCGTAGATATAGGCGTGTGCCTTCTCATGCTGCAAGACAAAGCCATATTCGCCCACGATCTGCTTGCGCGTGTAGTCGCCGGTCTTGGCAAGTTCCTCGACAAAGAAGCCGTCGAGTTCCACCCAGCCCAAGAGATCCTCTTGCACGATGTAGACTTCATCGGGCGGACACCAGCGGTTCATCAGTACATCCAGCGTGCCGAAGTCAGTCTCAATTGAGTTGACCACGTTGCCGATGGTGTGTTCGGTGCGCTGCGTCTGGATTGCTCCACGGCCCCAGTCTGCAAACAGCCGTTTGTTGAACGAGTTGCAAATGATGAGATTGGGCATCCCACCGTTTTCCCAACACGATTCGATGGCGTCCGTGACCATCTTTTCAGTCAGGCGCACGCCGTTGGCATCAGTGGCATTGGTGGTCACGAAACTCTTGAAACCGCCCATTGCCCCCTCCACCGTGGAAGCGGAACGCTGCACCCGCTGACCATAGAAGAAGGTCTTCTCAATCTGGTTGATCAACTCACCCGCTCGACCCTTCTTCCCCTTCGCGCCGCCCAGCCCACCAAGCCACTTCTGCAACTGTCGCTGTTCCTGGTCAGGAATCCCATAGCGCGTAGTGGCCTTCTGCTCGCTGCGGCTTACCCGAATCTCAGCGTGTAGAATCTGGCTGTAGTTGTAGTGGTTGACCGGCACTGTCCAATGGCTTGCGGTGGACTCTGCCCCTTCACGCCGCGCATTAAACAGGAAGGTAAGGTTGGTCGCATTGGTGATTGCGCCCGTCGCCGTCCCTTGGGCTCCGCCTTGCGCCGCGGCCCAATTACGGATCACGGTCGTAACCGTATCCGTCCCGTCATGCGCCGTGACCAAGATCAACTCGCCCGTCTCATCGCTGCGCCACACGTCGCCCACATGGAAGCGCACACCGTGACCGACGGCTACGTCCATGCCGGTTTCAGTCGTGTCCATGCCCTCAGCCAGCGTTGCGCTAAGCGGCATGTAGGTATCGTCCAACCACTCATATTTGTGGTTGGGAAAATTGACGAAACTAAACTTGCCCTGGTTGGCAAGCCCCCAGCGCGTGACCAGCGGCGCATCGCGCGGGTCGATAATGCTGATATAATCGGCAATCGTAATCTTGGTGGTTACGCTGTCCGATGTGCTGTACATCTGGCCTTGACCAGCCATTGTGATTCGCTCCTATAGTTCAATGCCCTCCCGTGTTGCTCGAATGCGAATCGCGTACAGTGCGGCCCCATCGTTGTTCTCCAACGCCTCGCGATACTCAGCCTTCAAGTCATCGCTTGTGCTATGCACCCGCCCGCGCCCGATGTCCACGGTATTGGCCCGATGTTCTTCGGCGGCTTCCGCCACCTGCCGTTGTTGGGCTTGGGTCAAATTGCCCTTTGCCCATCGAAAGCCCTTGCGCCAAGCATCATCGGGATTGTCGGCATCCATCAGCACATCGAGCGGCGCGCCCGTCTCGCGGCTGATCTCGCTCAATGCCGCCACGCGCGCTTGTTCCGCCCGCACAGCCTGCATCTCTTGTTGCAACTGCTGGATATAGCGGTCACGCTTCTGCACTTCATAGTGAGCGCGCTGCTCGTCGGGCATGTCCCGCGTCTGCAACGCCTCTAGCTGTGCCTGCATCGCCGCTATCTGCTGCTGCGACTGATCGCGTAGTTGCCGAATCTCCCTATCCTTCGCGCTCTGGTACTTCCGAAACTCCTCAAACTCTTGCAGATTGACAGGCTTGCTTTCCTGAGTCTGCTGCGGCTGAGCGGAGGCCGGAACGTTTGTCGGCTGAGATTGGCCGCTGGATTGCGGTGTCTCAGGCGAGACGTTTTGGCTTGTCACTTCCTCTGCCATCTGGTTTCTCCTCAGTAGGGATGAATAAAAAAAAGGCGGGAAGCTCATCCCCGCCATTGCAGTAGGGACAAACTTCCCGCCGAGTACACTCAGTAGGTTTATTCGATTGTTAAACTACGGAGGCTCACAGCCCCCCTATCGCTTGCGCCGCGGGACAATGCTCCGTTCCATGCCAAGATAATCTTCAAGCGCACCCAGCATGATGATCAGGCATTCCCGCGCGTGCATCAACAGCACTTTTGTTCGCGGATGAATTGGCGCAAGTTCCATACCCCTACTCTACCCAACAACCATTCCCAAATCGGGAATTTCTAATCGCGCAATCTCCAGCGCGGCAAATCGCGCGGGCGCAGATTAGCCCCTGCCTGAAGCCACTGCATATTCACGTCTGCTGGCCGCCAGGATTCCAGATTGCGCGCTTGCGGCATTAGGTTGTAATTGTACTCCGCCGCCCCAATGCGCGGCATGTTGCTGAAATCTATCGAACGCCGCCCACCACCACCGCCGCCGCCTCCTCCACCACCATAGGAACGATAACCGCCGTAACTTCCGAGGGATCGGCCCGTTCCCGCTGTCTCCCACCAGCGTTCACCGTTAGAATAGTTCGCCGCATAGTAGTCAGCGAATTCAGGATTGGTGCGAAGGTAAGCCGCTTTCTCTGCGCTGCTGCCAAGACTACGATATTCATTCCAATACTGGTTCCAGCTTTGCCCTACTTTACTACCTGCTTTACTGCTCGTCTTGCCGCTGCTTCGGCCCCCTCCTTGCCACCAGACGTTAAACTCATCGCCGTACTTACCCCGCCCCCATTCGATATAGTACGCCTCAAATTCGGGATTGTCGGCCATGAACTGACGCTTGGCTTCATAGTCATCACCCAACGCACGGTAGGCCGCCCATTCATCGGTGAAGGGCTGTGGGCCTTGCGTCGCGCCGCCACCCGTACCTGTACCCGTACTTGTACCCGTACCTGTACCCGTACTTGTACCCGTACCTGTACCCGTACTTGTACCCGTACCTGTACCCGTACTTGTACCCGTACCTGTACCCGTACCTGTACCCGTACCGCCCGCCCTAGCTCCCCGTTCCTCCTGTAGCGCGGCTTCCTGCTCCTGAATCTGCGTCATCGCTTCGGCATCTACTGGCCTGCCAAAGACCAAACTAGACGGGTCTTCCATCAACCGGTCAATCTCAGCATTGACCGCATCGTAGTAAGCCGCTTGGCGTTCCTTATACTCAGCGTTAGCAGCGTTGTACGCATCCCATTCTGCTCGGCTTGCACCTGCCCCAGGATATTCGGGTCTGTCTTCCGGCCCAACCTTCATATCCTCATACTTGGCATAGGCCATCCGTTCGGCGTTCTTTTGCGCCTGTTCCGCCAATTCCTCTGGACTATAGCTGCCATAGAAATCAATGTTGCCCTGCGGCTGCGCCCCCGCTGTCGGGTCAATCAACGGCGCGCCCGCGGGTCGCTCGACCGGTAGTTGTTCGCTGTCCGTCACTGACGGATACTTGGCTTTAACTTCCTCGATCTTTGCATCACGCTCCGCCTGCAATGCTTCCCATTCGGTGCGCGCCTCAGACCACGCCGCCTTTTCTTCCTTCGTGCCATCGGCAGGATACTCATATTTAATCTCAGCAATTCGAGCGTCATACTCATCACGAACCGCTTTCATCTCTGCCGAACGTTCACCGCGCGCTGCCACCACCCCAGGCCGCTCATCACTGAACGGTTGCTTATAGGGATACGTTGGCGGTACGGGCCGGTTCTCTGCCTGCGCGCCCAGGTCAGCATTGGCTTGCGCCTGCGGATACTCGCTGCCATACATGCTAAAGGTCTTACCCAATTCGCCCGTCGCTTCGTCTACCGCGTCTACCGCCGCCTTGCTGCCATAGGGATTGGTCACAGGGTCATAGCCCATCATGCGCCGCTCATCGCGAGCCGTAATCGCCGCCTCTTCCTCTGGCGTCCAGTTGTAACTAGGCATCCCGATAAAGTAGCTTGTGAGTAGCGACCACAGCCGGTCACTGCCCGCCCGCTGTGCGCCCTCCGCCGCCAACGCTTCGGCCCCGCTCCACTGCCCCGGTAGAGGTTCATCACCCGTTCGCGCCTGATGTACTACATCCTCGGCCCACAGCCGTTCACCCTCTGTGTTGCCCTGCCCTTCTAACTCGATACCTTTGCGAACTCGTCCGTAATCAAACTCATCACCACCAGAGAGAACACCGCCCGCATCAGCAGGAATCTCCCCCGTGCGCGCCATGCGGTTGTAATAGGCAATCTTCCAAGCAGGAATGATGTCACTCAACTGGAAGCCGCTGTTCCAACTGATCCCATCCTTTCGCGGCGCATAGTTATCTAGCAGCGAATTGACCACATACTGATTGGCCGGCAACAGTCCCGGCGTCCACCGCTGCAAATTAAGCAGCCATCGCGCCGTGTCGTTCGTCGCTTCATCCGGCTCGACAAAAGGATTCGGGTTCAAATACATCACGCCAGGGATCATGGCGTCAAGCAAATTGCCCAGCCCCAGACGACTTGGGCCAACACCAACCGGATTCGGCACAGTGCCATACCGCACTTGGGGAATCCCCGCCTGCTCATTCTCACGCCGGATGTTGGTCTTGGCGTCATAGTACGCGTTCACTAGTGCCGGTTTCGTCAACGCCGCCATTGCTGAGCGCGGCAGCATACGCGACCAGAAGTAAGGGAACGGCGACAGGAAGCCCAGGATGGTATCGAAGTTTCGCTTATCGTTGAAGTTCAACATGATCCAACCCGCCATGTCATCACCCACGCGCATGGCTTGAGCCAGGGCATCATCATAGCGGGGTAGCATTTGATCAAAGAGATCGACCACCCGCAATCGTTGGGCGGGTGTGAGCCTGTTCGGTTTTCCCGCAAGTAGTTCGGGCAGCACTCCCAAGATTCGCTGCTCCAGGCTATCAGCATTCTTCAACATCGTTTCGGCCACATCACCCACTGTTTGTGTCGGCATCCCGTTCTTGTTAGCAAGGAACGGGCGAAGGGCTTCGGCGGCATCGTCACCTAGTTCGTCCACACCAAGAATGTCGGCTAGTACCCGAAGTGTACTATCCTGATCACCTGAACGTAATGCCCGTGCCGCGGCCTCTGCTCCCATGCCCAACGGTTCAGTCAGTTCGGTAATCACTTCATCGGTAAGCGCAGCGACGCGTGGAGCAGCATTCTTCATCTGCTCCGCTGCTTGCTTCACCACATTACTTGCGGGGACCTGTGTGCCTTTGGTCAACCCGTTTTCGACCATCTGGCGCAACGTCGCATCGTTGTTGGTCAGTGTCGCATCCAGCCATTGCATTTGCCAGCCAATGTTACGCTGTTTGAAATAGTCGTCCCAAGAGCGTTGTCCTTTTACCGCCTCACTTGCCATCTCCGCCAGCCGCGCCGCCTGCCGCCGCCCGTAACTGTCGGCCATCTGCATAGCGTTACTAAACAAGTCAAAGTTGTCGGTTGTGGGATAGCGTTTGAGCGCGTCCAGCAAGACAGAAAACGACCGGTCTACCTTGCCCCGATAGGAATCAATCACCTGAGCATAAAGAGTCGGCGTGTCCTTTGTCGCGCCGAGGTTCAGCCCCGCTTGTCTTGCCCCCTGATACACACCCTCATCAAATTCCATATAGCGTTTGAGCATCGAAGCCCAATCGCGCTTGGACTCATAGGGCAGATTCGGATCACTCGCCAACTGGCGCAACAGTTGCCGGAATCTATCCGTAGCTTCCTTTGTATCCGCTGCCAGTTGCGCGTATCCATCCCGCGTACCCTGCCATTTGATCTGCCACAACCGCTTCGTATCATCGCCCGTCGCGCCGATTGCTTCCCTGCCCAACATATCTATCTGTCGCCGCGTCGCGCTTCGCAGTTCATCCAGTGTGGCAAAGTAATCATTGAGGAGGCCCACAACCCGCGAATCGCTGGGCAAATGCGGAATGTCATTCAGCATCGATTGCACTTGCTGCTGTGTGCCTTTAATCAAATTGGTGGCAATCTTGTCGGCCTCTTTCGCCGCATTGCGAATACCGGCGCGTTTGCCCATATCGCGCAGCATGTCGCGCACTAGAGCAACTTCCTCGGTAATCATTTCATCGGTATATCGCACCACCGGTTGCACGCTGGCTTGGCTCAACAGCGAAGCATACGGTTTGCGAATGTCGTCAAAGACCTTACGAATCGCCGCCGCCGCCTCATCCACTCGTTGCGGGCCATAGGTGTTGACAATATCTTGCAACGCTTTACCGCCCGCGGGGGTCACATCGTCGAGCGTTAGGTTGAACAGCGTTCGCACATCAATCGGAACAGTTGCCCGATCTAGCACTTGGCGAATCTGCCCTGCCATCTCTGCGCGACTGCCGGTAATGCCAACTGTCTCGACAATGTTCGTTAATTCTCTGGCAATGTCATCCGGCAAACCCAACCCCTGCAATGCCGGTGCGAACTCCTGCCGCACCGTCTGTTTCCACGCCGCCTCCAGCCCACGATTGAAAGTCGTATAGCGGGCCTTCGCGCGGAACCAGCCTTCGCCGCCAACTCCATCACCGTAAGGAATGTCATAGAACCACTTCATCACATTGCTTACAGGATTATTCGGGTCGCGGGTCAAAGTTCGCGCAATCCAATCTATCGCCCCGCTGCCCGTCGCTTCAGTGGCGTTGGCATCCACCCAGGGCATGACGCCCCCAAAACGGCGCATCAGATCATCACTGATCTGCTTGTTGGGCAACCAGGTAAAGGCATCCTCACTGAGCAGCATTGTGGTCGCAGACAACGCGTTGCGAATCCAGTTCGATGGACGCAAGGCAAGAAACATATCCGACATAATTGCTTTTTGTACTCGTGTCGGCAATGTTACCCAATTAAAACTTTCGCCCGCTTCTTTCAACTGTTTCGCTACGGCCTGCGCTTCGGCCAACTTCATCTGCCCGCCAGATTGGATTACTTTACCTTTATCGTTCAAGTATTCCAGCACACCCGTTCCGGCATTGACCTTTTTCACTCGCACCTTGCTTGCGCCGAAGGGCAAGGCATTCGGGTCGGCCAGTCCATTCGCCCGCCGCGCTACGCCGTGCATCACCTCAGTTACTTCAGCGATAAATTCAGTTGGATTAAAGGCATCATCGCTTAGGCTGCGGAGGTTGGCGAGTTGCTCCCCCGCCGCCCGCCAGAGAGGGGCCACCTTTGCAGTTTCAGTATTGCCGATTAACCCCGCACCCCATCGGTAAAGACCGCCGAAACTGTCACGAATCGCCGGACTCTGCAACCCTGTTAGCCCGTTAATCAAACTCTGCCCGCCATCAGTGACAAGTGAACTAAGCACCCGCCGTGCGTCCTCCACATCACTGATTGGCGTGAAGGCATTCACCGCCATCTCAACCAAGCGTTGCGTATCTATCGCCGCCTTGCTTTCGGGGGTGCGTTCAAAGAGCCAGGCAATGCCCTTCGCGCGGTCTACCGCCTTTTCACCGCCCACCGCTTGCAGCACTTGAGGCACACGCTCCATCTGCTTTGCAATCTGCCCCGTTGCCTGTTCCGGTGTAACTTTATACAACTTGGCAAACTTAGCCTGTTTCATCAACTGCATCGGTGTGCCGCCCAATGCCTTGCTTACACCGCCTGTCAGCCAAGCGGTCGGGTCAAGCAGCACACCCATTACAAAGTCGGCCCAGGGATTAATATTGGCATCTACAATATCTGTCCATGATTGCGATTCGAGTACCGCAATCTGATTGTTCAAGCGCGAAGCAGCTTCACTATCTCCTGCTGCCGCCGCCTGCTGAAGCTGCGTCTCCAGTTGGGTAATCTGCGCCGGTTGGTTGACGATTGCTTCCATTGCCCGCAACGTGCTTTCCGCCCCTCTCGGCGCAACAATCAAACCGCGGCGCGCCTGCTCCTGTTTCTCTGGCGACAGACTATCGAGATAGTCCATCGTGGCTCCCCATTGAGCAATGCCCTTTTGAAATTCGCCCATATACCAATTGACATTTGCCCCGATATTTTCCGGCGTCCACAAGGACTGTTCTGCATCCAACCCGCGTTCCTCATAGGGGACAAAGTTCGGATTCATCGGGTTCATACCACGGTTCAGCGCGCCGCCAATCGCCCCGCCAATCGCCCCAAGTGAAAGCCTTTCCCCTGGCTCGACCCCTTCACTGCCATGCAATACCCGCTGGCCCAACTCATCCAATGGCGTTGTACCCAAGAAGTAAGTGGGTACATTGAACGTCCAGTCTAACGCACTTAATGCCGCGTCCCCTGCCCGGTCTGCCCAAGACAGATTACCGTCTGCACCCCATTCGCGTTGACGCTCTTCCGAACGGTCAATGGCATATTGCGCCGCGGGGGTTTCCTGAAACTCCTCAACGCCCTGTTGCGACTGACGCCGCGTTTCTTCCCATGCTTCCGGTGCAAACCAATTGCGAGGACTCCACGAGCTTGTCTCCCACCAGTCGCCTATCGCCTGCGCCCCTACTTGCGCTCCCGCGCCAAGCGCCGGCATGGTATTGAGCGCGTTGACAGCGGCTGTGTTTACGGCGATGGGCTGTGTGCCTAACAAACTCGGCGCTTGCCAACCGGCGCGCGACAACAACACCGGTTCAGGCTCACGCTCCGGCGCGTTCTGTTCATCGAATCCCACAGTATCCCAACCGCGAGTTTGGGATATAGAAGGTGTACCCGTATCAGGTCGTTCCGGTTCGGCTAGACCAATCGGTTCAGGTTCCGGCAAATAGGAAAGCAGCGGCCGCGAAGTGTCACGAGGTTCATAGGCAGCGCGTTCCGATTCTCGGTACTGCGCCATGCCCCGCTCGCGTTCCTCTTGTTCTCGTTGCGCCGCTGCATCTCGCCCGCGCTGCACACGATAAACAGGACGCTCTTCTTGCTGCGGCTGCTGTCCTTGTGTACCGGACACAGGCACATAAGCACGCGGCGTAGGCTGCTGCTCTCGCTGGCTCTCCTGGTAAGCAGCAATCGCGGCCTTAATTCGCGCCGCGTTTTCTTCAGCACTACGCAACCCCTGCTGCTCTCGCCGCTTACGTTCTTCTTCCTCGCGCCGATCAAGCCAAGAACCGCTACCCTGTTCGAGGGCCATAGGTTATCTCCACTCACCTGTTACCGGATCGCGTGTCAGAACTTGCCCGTTCGCTTGAACAATCGTCACAGGCTGGGCCGAACTAGACGCCTCAAAGCGCGGCTCGAAGCCGAAGCCCCCCGCCCCTAACTCACTACCCCGGTCACGCTGCGGCATGACGGCTGTGCCCATGCCATACTGCCGACTTCCCGGCGGATACTTCCAGCCCGCCGTAGGGTCATAAGGCTGCTGTGGCACAAACTCCCCGCTCTGCAATGCGTCCATCACATTGTTAACGCGGCCAAAGTCATACGTTTGTGGTTGCTCCGCTCTCGGCCCGCTCTCCCCCGGCGGTGTATATTGCAACCAAGAACTTGGCTCAGGCGGAATCCCCGGCGATTGCTCCCACGCCGCCAGCGGCAACCCATGTGCTGTTCCCTGTGCCCTCTGGGGCTGTGAGCCTCCCGCCTGACTCACCAACGGCTGCGAAGTGCGATCCAAACTTGCGGTACGATCTCGCTGAGCATAACTGTTGCCCCCTGCCCCTACTGGCCCCGCAGAACGAGAGACAGAACGTCCGCCGCTTTGACTGCTGCCTTGCGCTTGAGGCCCACGCCCCCCAGCCGACGCAGGCGCGGTCAACGCATTGCCACTCGAAGGCGTAGTGTCATAATCTCGATCCAACATATACTGTAACTGTTGCGGCCATTCATCAGCACGAACATAGGTATAGTTCGCGGCGGCATCCGGCGCGCGACCATCCTCGATAAACTTAAAACTCGAATTACCAAGCTCCACTATAACCGGCATGATCTAGTCTCCTACCACGATCTCGTCCATCTCGCGGATGGAATTTGTGCCCGTCCAAATGCTGACATTGCCGCCTGCTGGTTCTGCGCCGCAATCTGGGCGCGAGTTAGTTCCGCTTCCTGCGCCAACTGACGATTGCGATATTCCGTAAGCTCTTTCTGTGTGCGCTCATCTAGCCCCAAGCGTTGCGTATCCAGCCCGTATTTTTGCTGCTGTGTCAATTCAGCCAATGCCAATTCTCGCTGCTGATTGCTCAACTGGCCCGATTTCCACATCTCGTCAATCGTATTCGCCTGCTGCTTGACACCCAATTCGCCCCGCCCCAAAAAGTCCTGCAAACTAAACTGACGATTTGCCAAGTCCCACTCTCGTTCGTCGCGAATCCCCTCACGGCCAAACTGTGCCTGCCACTGATTTACCGCTTGCTGTGCTTGCCACTGCGCCATCTGCTGCTGCTGCGTAGCCAAACCCATGTTGAAGTAGTCCCGCTGCTTGCCCCAGCCGGATTCATCCCAATAGCGAGCATTGCCTTCGCCAAACTCCTGGCCCCACTGATTTGCGTTCTGCGCCATCTGTGCGTAGGGCAGAACCCCAGCGAAGTACGCTTGCCACTTCTTGTTGTCCCATGTTTCGTAGTTGCTCACGTTGTTGGGGTCTACGATGTCTTGCCAACCCTGCTGCCCCTTGTTGTTCGTATTGCCGCCGGGGAACTGTCCACCCGGCGCGTTTCCTGTCGGGAAATTGCCCGGTTGATAAGGGCCGTTGACATATCCCCCCTGCGGCTGGCCCGCGTTCGGGTTAGGCAGTTGCGGGTTCCACTGTGGCATTGGCGACGGGCTATAGGACGGCATCTGCCCCGGCTTGCTGATCTGCTGCTGGTACGGCGAACCAATCTGTCCTTGTCCCCCGAAGTTGTTCATGGCCTGGTTCGGTTGCTGCCCGCCAAAATTATTCATCGCATAGTTTTGCTGCTGCTTTTGCTGCTGATTATTTGTCGGATTCCACGGCATTGTTTATCCTCCCATTCCTCCCATACTCATCAACACTTCCTGAATCTGCGCGTCAGTCATCCCGCCATTCACAATCGCCTGGAACGTCAGCGGGTCAGCCTGCCGGATCATGTTCAACATCTCAGGAGTCAGTTGCGAACCCATCTCTGGCGGTATGCCCCCGCCTGCGCCCATCGGTACTGCCGGTGGCTGCAAGTCTGCCATCCCCCCCGGCCCCGTCGGGAGGCCCACACCCCCACCCATCTCAGGAGACATCGGCGGCATTGCCTCCGGCGGCATCATCCCCATCTCTGGCGGCATACCCATCATGTCCTGTGGGCCTCCTGGCGGGCCTCCAGGGGGCATCATCCCCATATCAGGCCCCGGCATACCAGGAGGCATGTTCGGCGGCGTCTGGGGCGGCTGTGGCGGCTCCAGCACCCCTTCCAGCGGCGTTCCCTGCATGAACAATTCCGCCTTGTCAGGATAGAACGCCCGCAACGCTAAAGCATGGCGTTTGGCCTGGAGTTCCGGCGCGCCCATTGCCTGTTCCAGATAGATTCGATTCTCCTCATCTTCCGGCAAGTCTTGCTGCAACCACATATCACGGAAAGTGCGAGCGGAGATCAATCCCGCCTGTTGCAACTGCAACCCCAGCGTCAACCGTGGCATATCGTTCTCAGGCAATTGCACCTTTAGACTGACGTGGTTTTCGTAGTACCCATCCTCGATTGCTTCTTTCGTCAGCGTCAAACTGTAGGGCTTGTTCAGATTATTCATGCCCCACATCGGCACGCCCTTCTTGCCGCCAAAGACCTCGACCAAGCCAAATAGCATGGCATTAATGGTCTCAATCGTGGCTTCGAGGTTCTGCATGATGCTACGCATACGCCCGCGTGCTGCATCGGCCAGCATATTTACCCCAAAGCCACTTTGAATATCGCCTGGAGCCTGACCGTACATCACAGTGGGGAAGGTGCTTCGCTGGATTGCCCCTTCAAACTGCTGAATGAGACTTTGCGCCAGCGGCATGTTGGGCTGAATCTGTACCACCTGCAACTGTGTGCCAGGTGGAAATTGCTCCATGCCCCCAGGCCGCGGGTGGAAGTCGGGAATCGCCTGCCCCTGTTCGTTGGTCAAATAAATGAAGGGCCAGAAGTACCACAACGCGCCGGTCTGTTGCATACTCAACTGCTTGCACTTCGCCTGCCAGGGGCCATCAAGGGGATACATTAAACTGAGCGATTCGAGAGCTTGGTTACAACTCTCCGTTGTATCTGCAAATCCCATCACAATGGGAATGGCCGGATACTTGGTCTTAGCAGGCTCCTTGATAAAGGAGGCATCCATCAAAATCGCATTCCAAATATCACCGTCCTTCATATCCACATACCAGAAGTCGGTGATCTCCACTTCTTCAAAGCGATAGCTATCGTCGCGGCTCTTCCGATCCTTAATGGCTTTACGCTGCACAATGCCCGGCCACCGCTGCATCGCTTCCCACAACTTCACCCGATACTTGTGATAGGCATATTCGGTATAGGCTTCGCCACGAGCAACACCCACGTTACGCGGGTCGAGGCTCCGCAACAGAAACGGCGATTGTCGTGACCGCAACTTGCTCGGCAATACATCCTGCACCCAGCGCAAGTCATAGGCATGGCGGCCCAGCACCGTAGACTGCCAGACGCCGGAATCAATTAAGTTCTTCCCCCTATGTCTTGCCTGCTGCTGCCAGAACGCCGTCGCCCACCGTTCACGCTGGTTGGCAAAGGTAGTCGAATCTTCTGTATTCTCTTTCGGCGGAATCGTGATCTTCGGCTTGCCACTCACCAACCGCTGCGCCAGGTTCACCGCATCATACGGGTCATGCGTAATGACAACTTCCTGGTCATCCTCACGCAGTTTGCGAATCGTCTCATCGTCAAACGCCTTGCCGAAATAGATATTCTCCCACCGCTTTGCGAGCTTCGCATAGTCGCGGTCGGCATCTTCAATCTCAGCAACTTTATCTAATATCTGGTCAACTTTGAGCTTCATAGATATACCCAATGAAAAAGCGGAGATTTGAATCCCCGCTGTTACGGTGAGGATCAAATCTCCGCCAAGAAAACTCAGTGGAACTTATTCAGTTAAGGCACACAGCCCCTATCAAAGGGTTTTCCAGGCTGCGCGCTTCCGATGTCGCTTGACAAACGTTCTTTCTTCTACTGGCCCAAAGCGGTCATACAGCCCATAGCCCAACGCCTTGATTGCATGGTTGTTCGCGTCTATCGGGTGATGAGGCTCGCTGCGATTCGGATTTGTGGCCCGCCATTTCCACAACTCAAACTCAGCCAACACATCGGCGGCCTGCCCGTCAGGACTCTTGGCATTAGTCATCTGCGAGTTGAAGAACAACAGGTTATCTCGCAGCCGGTACTTGACCACATCACGCCCCACGTCCTGATGCACATAATTGCTACGCAAGAAAATCCCCGCGTCCTTCTGCCAGATTTCAATGTGGCTCGGCATCCCGTACTGATGTCGCCCCGCCACGTCAATCACGCCGTGTGTGCCTCTGTTCAACTGTACCAAGTCCCATAGCGGGTTCTCCTTCGCCTGCGGAATCACGTCCTGAGCAATCGCCCCCCGAAGGTACACCCTATCCAGTACATGAGTGATTGTGCCAATAACCTGTACAAATAGAACGCAGTAACAGTTCTTGCCGGGGTCGATCCACAACTCGACCGGAATATCCGGTTCCGGCTGCAAGTGCCGCACATGTTTGGTATAGTCAAACTGCGGAATCACCAGCCCCGTTGCCTTGCGTGGCCGCGCCCCGTACCGCTCATAGAAGTAATCCAGGTCGGCGGAGTGCAACCGGTATAGCCGCTGAATCTCTGGATTGTCCCATCCGCCAGGGAAAGCCGCCGTGTTGCTCCAGGTCGGCAAGCTCATAGCGAAGCCGCCGTCATCATTCGGAGCTTCCCACCGCTTCAGCAAATCCCCGTACCAGGGAAGGCCCTGCTCCAGTGTGCCGCTGAGCAGGATGCACCCCTGTACCCTGGCCACACGCTCTTGCGCCTTCAAGAACACTTCATACTCTTGCTGCGCCGCTTCCACCATTAGGAAAATGTCTACAGCGTAGCTTGCCAGCTTCCGCACATCGCTGCTCGACTTGGTTTCAATCTTTAATCCCCAGGTTGTTTCGCACTGCCAGGGACTTGTCGTGTTGTTGGGCATTGAGACAGAGCGAACAAACCCGCCCTTTTCCAACGCCCGATACATATACTCAAACTCAACACGCGCTTGCTTATAGTCCGGCCCGACAATCCAACAATAGCGTCTACGAGCATTCTCAGGGTCAAGCAGTTCTTCCTCTGTCGGCTCGGCCAACATCAATGCCAGCCCCACAATCGAAAATGACTTGCCCGCTTGGATACCGCCGCAAAGCAAGATGAAGCGGTGTCCGCTGAGTAAGGCCCACACCGCTTCGGCCTGCGTAGGGTTGGGTTCATAGCCTAGTAACCCCCACACCATACGCGTCCAGCGTTCGCTAATCACTACCTTCCCCTACAGCCAACGTCGTCATCACCAAATCGGGGTTGTCCCGTAGCACCTGGATAATGCCGTGAGCTAACACATTGATCGTCTGCTCGTCGTGTTCCTCCACCCCGGCGGCCATCAGGATACCGTGAGCAATCTCATGCCAGAGGACAAAGCACTGCGCTTGCGGAGCCAGGTTAGGCATTAGGGCGATCTCATCTTTCAGATACCGAATCTGCCCACTAGCCCCTTCGAGGTTCAGATTCACGTCACTGATAACATCGTAGTTCACCCAGCCGATACGAATCTTGTCCGGTACTTGCATCTAAATTGCTCCTTAAATTTTGCCCAAGACGCTGTATACAGTTTCAGGATCAACCCGCCCTTTGCTATGCCCAAAGGTCGCCTGTCCATAGTCGTCACGACTACCTAGCCGAATCTCTAAGTGGAGGTGCGGGCCGGTGCTATTGCCCGTACTACCCATCTTGCCGATCTCTTGCCCCTGCTTAACGTGTTGGCCCACAGCGCAGCCCGCGCTAGATAGGTGAGCATAAAAACTATGGAAGCCCAACGCCTGATGGTACACCCGCACATAGTTGCCATAATCGGGGTCAGTGTCCACCCATACGACTTCCCCTTCCGCAACCGCCCTGATTGATGTCCCCTGCGGCGCGCCGATGTCCAGCCCGTTATGGCCGGGCAATCCAAAGCGCGCATAGTTAGCCGGGTTCTCCCCAAAGCGTTGTGTCACCACCCCCGCACAAGGCCAGGCCAACGCACGCGGCGCGGGTTGTTGCGGCTTCGGCTGCGTCGGCCCACCGCCAACAATCGGCACATAGACGTTGTGCGGCTGCGGAACGGGCTGCACGTACTCGCGCCAGGGGTAGGATTCAAGCGCACTTCGCACCACGCGCACATCAAACGAATCCCATGGCTTGCTGTAGTCATAGGTAAAAACCTGGTAGCTGTGGATGCGCGGGTCTGCAATGCCCATGATAGCCCCGTCTAGCCATCCGCAGTAGGTAGCGGGATTGTCCGCGAACGGCACAAGATAGCCATGGTGTTCGCCGCCGCCGATGACATGCTCGTCGATGCCAAACTCGCCCACTACCCACTCCACGTCTTGCCAGGGGCAGGAGCGCAGCCGGTCGTAATGTCCAGGCGCAAGCGGAACTGCTGCCGTGCCGTAGATGTGCGCCACGGCGATATGATGGCCGCGCACGATGGCTTGGCGGCTGCCCTCAAAGACGGTGTAGTCGGCTTGGGTGTTGGGCGTGCCGTCTACCGTACGCGGGTGGCCGGTGGAAAAATTGAACGCTCCGCCGCGCAGCCCGTGCTGGCGCAGCCTGTCCAAAAAGGCCGTGGTGTAACGGTCAATCGCGCTGCGGTCGCCATTCGTTGCGTCCGGCTCGTTGATCCCCAGGAAGAAGCTGCGGTCTGTGGGCAAATGATAGCGGCCCGTCTGCACCTTCTCAGCCCATTCGTTGGCATGCCGCGTGCCAGCGCCAACTGGGTCGGCCCACATTGCCTCTTTTTGCTCAGACATAGGGTGGTCACGCGCCAGGATGTAGGCACTCGCTGGCAGCACAGACAGCAGGCTCGCGCAGGCGTCGCGATCGCTCCAGTGCCACTCGAACAGTTTGGCGCTTGGGTACTGCATCCGTTCGATGTGGGCGAAATCGCCGCCGTCAGGATGCACACGCAGCCAGTGCAAGCCGATTTTATGCGCCATTGCTTTCGGCCTCCATCCGCTCGCGATCCGCGCGTGCGTGGCAAGTAGGACACATCGCCTCTACCTGAAGCCAGCGATCGCGCTCATATGACCAGTGATGATATTCCGTCGCCGGGTCACCACACCGAACGCAGGTCAGCGTCTTGGCATGCGCCAAGTCTCCCCGGCGGATCGCAGTATGGACAGCCTCTTGTGCCGCTACGCGCTCGCGATTGGTTTTTCGATACCACCTCTGGTAAGCACGCCGTTCCTCGGCGTTTCGTTGATAGTATGCCTTTGCCTTGGCGCGGCTTTCTGCGCCGTTGGCTTCTCGCCACTGGCGCATAGACTCGCGCGTGCGCTCTCGCGCCAACTCCAAGTTGCGTTCACGATAGGCGCGCCGTGCCTCCCCCACCCGCCCCGGATGACGCTCCCGATAGGCGCGCCCAGATGCGGCCGTTTGCGCCTTGTACGCAACCTGGCCGCATTCCTTGCTGCAATACTTGTAGTTATTGTTCTTGGTGGAGAATTCCGCGCCACAGACAGCGCAGACTTTGAGAATAGCAGGGCGCGGCGTATACTTGCCCATAGTGACAGAAGCTCCGTTTCTGTTGCTCAGGCCGGAGGATGTTAGCGCATCGCTCCGGTCATCTATTTGAAGAATCCCTACCCCTGTATTATACCTCATGCGTTCCCTTTTTGATAGGCCGAGTTACCCCAGAAAAAATGAGCGGACTAAGGTTCGTGCGTTAGTGTTAGTGATGTTGTCTGATGTAGTCGTCCTGTAATCGTCTAAGGCTATCGCCTTCCCCCGCCTACCTATCCCCCTCCGCTCCCCACCCCGCCACCCCTCACCCCGCTTCACCGCTACCTATGGCCCACGCTCCACCGCCGCAGCATAACCGTTCGATTGCTTGACAATAATAGCGTCATTAAATGATTGTTATCTTGCACTATCTGTTTTGGCCGAAGCGAGTGAATGCCGATAAGCTTTAATTATCAGTATCTATGTCGGCGTCTTGGTCGCCCTCCAGCAGCAGCGGCGGCTCAATGATCCCCTCTCTCGGCGGCAGCAGTGGTCGCCGGTCGCTGAGCAGCGCGGCGAGCAGTTGCGAGCTGTCTGCCGTCCCGACCTCCAGAGACTGCTTGGGCTTGCCCAGCACATAGCTCAATATCAGTTCCGCCAGGGCCAGCTTTGCCTTCGGACTTCGGGTGCTCGATGCTGTTCTGTCAATGTCGTCAAGCAGCTGGATGATTTTCTCTGGCGTCCACTTTGCCTTGAGCGCATCCAGCACGGCTTTTTTGTACGTCCCGCCCACCGAACCGCCCGAACGATTGCCCAGGGCAAATGTCCCGTCCTCATTCCGCTCTATCGCCATGATCCGCAGCCCCTACCGCTCCGCCGGAGTCAACAAACCTTAAATCACCCAAACCTTAAATCACCCTCTCTGCGCTCTCTGCGCTCTCTGCACTACCTATCAGTCTCTGCCTATGCTGCCGCTGCCTACTGCCTTACTGGTGGCTTGCTGTGAGCCTCAGAGACCCTATATATCTATCTCTCTAGCTGCTACTCTCTATCTCTCTATCTGGTACTGCTCTCTCTGATTGTCTCCAGCCTATCAGGCCGGCATTCCCAAAACGGGAATTTGGCCACACGTTCACGAGCCCCGGCCAGCAGCGAGGGCAAGGTCGAGGTCGAGGTCGGCTAAGGCCCACAGCCCCCGCCGGATAGTAATTTAGCAAAACGCGAAGTGAAATTGGTCAAATTGGGGGATTGACATTATGATTAACCCATGCTATAATCAAGGCATAGGCAGGACAAACCAACTAGCAACAGGAGAAGAACGATGAAACTCTCATACGATTACCTAGGCGAACGATTTGTGATGGACGGCAGCGTGACCACTGACGCCCTGGGCCGAAACGGACAGCCCGCAGTGCTGGACGGATACGGGTATCCGTTGGACGATGAGGCGCTAGTCAACTACCGCATCGTTGAGGCCACAGCGGAGGAGTTGGAAATTGTGGCCCGCATCCCCGTCTACGGCCCGCAACTCGCCACTCGCTAACCCACCACACACGCCCCGCCCGGAGGCATCGTATCCGGGCAGAAAGGCAAAATCATGTACACCATCATCCTAGACAGACACACCGGCGAGCGATACGGAGCTGTGATGCACAGCAACAGCCTGACAGATTACGAGCTACTCGATCTGGCGGGCGTCCGCAACGAGACGGACGGCGTCGAGTGGGGGCCGGAGGAATACACATTCGTACGGCTGTCGGACGAAGAGGCCAAGCAACGAGGATACAAATAACTACCAGCCCAGCCCGGCGGGGAATAGCCGGGCAACTCAACCAACTACTAGCAACAGGAGAGAGAGCGATGGAAAACCGAATGACACGCAGCCGACTTGAGAAGTGGATCAGTGGCAATCGTCCCGATTTGGGGCTTTTTGAGACAGATGCCGGAGTCAAGGGATTCTACCGGCAGGATGCAGGCCCCGCCGCCAGTTTCCAGGGCTGCGGTAAATCCTGGAAAGATGTCGCGGCCCGGCTCGGCGCAATCCAAGTCCCCGACAAGGACTAGCCCCCCCCTCACCAGCCCCAGCCCGGCGGGGTAATGCCGGGCAGAAAGAACACCCATGAGCAAGCGCACCACCATGACCAACCTAAGCAGCGAGCTACGCCCCATGCTCGACCGCATCGCGTACGACGCCCTGCGCGAGACCAACCCCGCCCTCGCCGACGCCATCAGCGACCTGCTCGCCGCCGGTCAGACACCGACCCAGATCGAGGCATACGTTAACCGCCACTACGGTCAGCGCCTGACCACCCAAGCCGTACGCGGCGCGGCTGAGTATCTCAAGGACAAATGACATGGCCACCAACCGCAAGCCAAGCAGACCCGCCATAGGACATGGCGGACGCAGACCAGGAGCAGGGCGCAAGCACATTGACCCCGAAGGGAATACCATCAAGATCGAATTGCGGTTAACGAGGAGGCAGCTAGTTTGGCTCGACAGTCGAGGTGACAATCGGGCCGCTACCATTCGCAGCCTGATTGACCAAGCGAGCGACGCCTAGAGTAGCCGCTCCAACAAAACACAACGCCCAGGTGATGAGCCTGGGCGCTTTTGTTGCCTCGAAATGTCCTCGAAATGTCCTCGAAATGTCCTCGAAATTGCCGCTCAATCTAGCATCCACCGCCACACCCCATCAGCGTAGATGATCGGCTGCACCCTCGCGATCCTGCACATCATTTTATATGCCCCGGACTCAGACATATAGCAGGCGTCCGCAATCCTCGCCGTGCTAATGCCCTGGTCGATTGTCAGCGCATCGAAGATCAGCAGCACCGATACGATGGCAGCCCGCTCGGTTACCGCATACTCTCGATCCTCTGTGCCGCCATTGCCACAACGCAGCGCAGCCAACCGAGCGCGCAATACTCCTATGCTATCCATTACCCCCCGCCTTGATATACCACACGCGGTTACGCCCGACCCTACCCTGATTGACGAACAGATTCGGCCTCCGCTCCAACGCAGCGAGGACTGTCTTCTTGGTCATGCCCGTGCGCGCCGCGATGTCTGCCGCCATCAGCGGCCCATGTTCCGCCAAGCAATCATACACACGCTGCTCCGTTTGCCGCCGCAACATGGTCGCTGCCTTATGTGACGCCCGCGCCGCGGCTTCATTCTCTACGGGCAATCGCTCCGGCTGGAGCAACTCATCCCCATTCACAGGAGGCACACGCCCCCCGAACATCAGTCGGGATAGATTCATCCACTGGTAACAGCGAATCTCCCAGTTGTACACGAGCTTCCATTCCGCCGTCGCTGTGACCCGTTCGTAGTCCGCATCTATGGCCGCCATCTGCATACCCCTTCATAATGGTGATACAATGAGACAAACCCTCAACACTAAGGAGCTAAGTAACGAAAGTTGCCAACTTGTATTGCGTATTGTATTGCGTTTGCAATTAATGTTAGTGACACAAGTGACGCTAGTGACGGAAGTGACGGGATCTCTTAGAAAGGTTTAGGAAAATACACAAAGCCTATTCATTCCTCCCTTTTTACTACTTTCTCTACTACCAGAGTACCCGTAAATAGCGTCACTTCCGTCACTTCCGTCACTAAAAGTAGTTATTACTCCTATAATGCCATTCGCATAGCCATGCCGCGTGCCGTCACTTGCCCGTCACTTCCGTCACTACTCGCGTCACTGGTGGGTGCGGAGCGCGTTTGCATGCGTGCGATGTACTTCGGGACGGTGCGTCCCTCTCGCCGCGCGCTTTCACATTTCTTGCAAATTTGTTTGCCGTTTGGTTTCACATCCGTGACTACGGGCGTGGGGTATCCGCCCTCATATTCCTGCCAGCGTTGTACCCCACCTTTGCTGCTTGTGAGTTGCCCACACAGGGTCGTATCGAAATCGAACAACACTCCGATACAGGCAATGTGATAAACCGAACTATTATGATAGACTACATAGCGAACCTTGTTCATGGTATCGTATTCCCCTGTCCTTTGAGCCGCAGCCCATCGAAAACCCTTGCCACATTTGCGCGCCGGTAGTAGTATCCGAGCCGCTCCATCTCCGTCTTGAAGTTGCGAGCGTTATAGGACTTGTATCCGTTGTCAGTACACCACTCCTTATACCTGGTATAGATTAGGTTGCTGCCTATGTTGTAGCTGTGGTCAACGTCGCAGGCTTCTTCTACGAAGGTAAGGATGGTGTTGGATTCTTTGCGATAGGTGGCCGTCAGTTCTTCCACCTGCTGAACGTAGGTAAATGCGCCGTTGGATTCCAGCCGCGCCAGCCCTTCCATTGCCCAGTTGAAGATACCTGGTAGCTCATCGAGCAGTAGTTCTCGCAGATTGTCTATGCGCTTGGCGCGGTCTCGCTTCTCGAAGTCAGCGTTGAAGGGTATCAATCGCAGCCGTCGCCACATACCAACGCTAGTGTCAGTAACCGTTGGCAATTTGTTCATGCTCCACCACAGTTTGACTGTGGGCCTCAGCGTGAATGGCTCGCGCCGGATCTGCCGCACCTGTAGGCTGTCGCCTGCCACCAGTGCCTTGATGATTGCGTCCTCTACCACGCCGGATGTATCCGCTTCAGGGCAGAGGGCAATGCGCTTGCCGGCTAAGTCTGCCAACTGGTACTGTTCCCGATGCAGGAGATCAACGTTGAAGGGGATGGCCGAGCTTCCCGCCAGTTGTTCTAGCACATGGAACAGCACGCCCTTGCCGTTGGCCCCTTCGCCGTAGCACCAGAATGTAACGTGCCGCTTGATATCGGTGGTCAGGCTGTAGCCCATCGCTTCTTGGATGAAGGCGATCAGTTGCGGGTCAGTCTGTCCGTTGCGATCCACGAACGTAGTTTCTAGGTATCGCCGCCAGTTAGGGCAGGGAAATAGAGGGTCATAGTCGAAGGGGAGTTGCGTCGTGAGGTATTGCCCTGGTTGATGGGTCAGTAGGGCTTGCAGTTCCAGCGAGTATGTACCATTGCGGAGGTTGATGAGGTAGGCATCGTTGTCAAGTACATCTTCTTTGGTGTAGGTGTGCGCCCGCACCCAACTTTCCACGTTCGCCACCGCCTTGACCGATGGCCGGTTGTCAAACTGCTCGACCAACGCCCACATCTCGCGCGAGATGGTCAGGTCATGCAGTGCGGCCCACACCCCATCCACATAGCGCAGCCATTGCCCACGAGAGAAGATGGTCAAGTCGTGGCGTTTGATATATTCTCGCCCGATGTCAGCGTAGTTAGGCTGTGATGGTTGCCGCCTGCCCTTGCCGCCGCTTGGCTGCTGTGGCTGTGGGCCACCACTACCGCCGCCGCCTGTGCCGCCGCCGCTTGGTGGCACTGCTGCCTGTGCCGCCGCCACTGCCGGGTCTACATACCCAGGGTCATAGACTGTTTGCGCCGTGTCCGCCGCTTCCCTCAACGTGTCCTCTCGGTAGTCATCGCGGTTCCATTTATCCCGCATCAACCCTGACTGCCTGAACAGCGAGTCCATGCGAACGGTATCCCTGGCGGTCAACCAGGCGAGGCCGCAGCACAGCACCATGTCCGCCTTGCTGTGGTCGCCGCCGGCGGGGGATAGATCACCGTCCCACAGCCGCCGGTATGTGTTGCCGTTCTTCGACCGGAACAGCACGTCTAGTAACTCTTGGTCGCTGAGGCTCACGGCCCCGCTAGGCTGTGATGGATGGGGGGTGTGGGCCTTGCGTGCCGCCCGCGCGTCAATCAGCGGCTGCAACCAGGGCTGCAACTCTTGCGGCTCATACTGGATTGACATATCGAACTGGATGAACTCTACCGCGGGGAGGTTGGGTGCATACTCCGGCTTGTGGTTGTATGTGCCTGGTATGCGTAGCACCCGCGTCAAGTCTTTGACGTTGGTATCACCGTCAGCGAACTCGGACATTGCATACTGGTATGCCTTGCAGTCTGCCCCGCGCAGCGGCGAGCGCAACGCCACATACCCATGATAGCCGCCGCCGCTGGATACCAGCGCGGTCAAGCGGAATGGTAGCGCGTCTATGCGGGCTAGGGCTGTGTGTCTCTCCGCCTCTGTCTTGCAATCGAACTCAAAATACAAGCACCATGTCTCGGTTACGTCGGTACTCTTTGCGCGTTCATGTTCCGACCGGCGTAGGTTGACAGCGTGAACGCCGAAGTATGCATCCACATCCCAAAACAACTTAGGCACTTCAAGATCACTGTCCGTCGCCACCCAATATGAATACTTCTGGCCGTCCACATCGGGAGACCAGAAGTATCCGAAGCGACCGCCGCGCCAAAGATGTTTTACCAACTCATAGAATCGTGGGTCGATAGCCATTTGTTTGTCCCCAACTCAGTAGCTTGTAGCATGACGCCATCGCCACCACGCTTGCACGATCCAGAACACTATCAGAAGGCCCACGCCCAGCCACAGCATGTCAGCAGTACCAGGTTCCATGCTACGCTCTGCCCGCGCAATGCCTTTGATTAGAATGAACAGGATGAACAACTTCGATCCGATATTCACAGTTGATTCCTTTCTTACTGGGTCAATAGCCATATCATCCTGCCAAGAGATGCTGAACTGTTACTGCTAGTTGCTTCGCTGCTTCCGCTGTCACCGCCTGCCCGCCAGACGCACGAGCTAGGCTCGTCAGGAAGTCACGGCCCGCCGGTGAAGTCTCGCTGCCTACATAGATGACATCGATCTTCGCCTTGTATCTTGCCGCCTCTTTCAGCGCGGCCCGCGGCTTATCCGGCTCGCCATCGCTGATGATAATGAATCGCATGTCGGGCACATCCGCCACCCGCGCAAAGCGCAAGGCCCCTGCCAGGTCAGTGCCACCGCGTAGGTTGAACGGCACACCGTCAGGGCAGAACATTGTCCTATCGCTGAAGCTGATCACCGCCACCTTTCCGGGCAGACTACCTTGCAACGCCGCCAACTCCTCACATGCCACGTCATAGCGTGACTGCCCGCCGCGGCTATCGGGTGTACCCATTGACCCTGACGTATCCACCAGCACAATCACATCGGCGTTGATGAACGTGTGTGCCAAGCTCTTGCCGCTGTCTCTAGCAATTGCCGAAATGCTTCCCGGTATTAGTGCGTTCACAATGCTGCCTCCCTTCTCTCCCCCACCGTCGTGAGGGTGTCCATTACAGATGTATACCCCCCCCGTCCTACCCCCCTGAGGTGGGTGTGGGGGGTAGGGCTGCCCTGAGTATTTGCCGCGCTTCTGCCAGTGTGGGCGCGGCGATGGTGTTGAGGCGGTAGCCATTAACCGTCCCCCGCTTGGTTATGGGTTGGAGCAACCCGCGGCTGACCAGCCACTCCAACGTAGAGCGCGGCGGATTGGCAATTCGCAGCCGCCCCTCCTGGCCCGCGTCCGATGCTCCGATCACAACTCGCTTGGTATCCGGCATCCCGTCCGCGCCGTAGAGCGTGGCGATGTAGGCCAGTCCTGCGCGAGCGTCGCTGTCGTCTACCGGCGCAACGAAAGAGCCGCTAGACGGCGGCAGGCTGTAGAGG
>Ga0116143_10001743_pt1 | contig 25452 bp, 19 predicted proteins | sample AD_UKC034_MetaG_FD_89745 | JGI IMG/M metagenome (GOLD analysis project Ga0116143, IMG submission 89745) | Active sludge microbial communities of municipal wastewater-treating anaerobic digesters from USA - AD_UKC034_MetaG | ecosystem: Engineered > Bioreactor > Anaerobic > Digestate | place: USA...
CCTCGAACATACCGCGGAAAATTGTTCCTGCAACCAGGCTGTTCATCTGTAAGTTAATGATCTGATGGCTTTGGAGTCTCGTTGGTACCGTTTCCGGTTGAAGCTCCAGCCGGCGCGCAAGGCCTTCAACCAGCGCAGTCTTTCCTACCCCAGGCTCTCCGATAACCATCACTGAGTTCGACCGATCCTGATGGCAGAGAACTTCAATCATCTGCTGGATCTCATACTCGCGGCCGATGATGACGGGTAGTTTTCCTAAGCGAGCAAGTCGGTTAAGATTAACTCCAAAGTATTTGAGGTGAGGCGGAAGGTCATACTTCCTGAAGTCCGTTGCCTGGCTTTCGGTATAGATTTTCGCCTTCTTCTCGATTGCCTGAACCATGGTATCGGGATGTACACCGAGGCTCTTGATGATCCGTACCGGAATCCCGTCGCTTTCCTGAAAAATTGCCCGAAATAAATCAACTGGTTCGATAGTAGTCCTGCCAATCTGCTGCACCTCTTCCCAGGCCCGCCGGAAGATCGTTTTGGTAGCCGGAGGAACCTTGACGCTAATGCCGCCGGTTGGCTCCACGATCTCCATGTGATCTTTGAGGAAGTCAATGATATGGTCAGGATCAAGACTGAGTTCGGCTAAAACCGTCTTGAAGAAGGTAGTCTCGATCTGAGAGAAGGCGAGGAAGAGATGCTCCACGCCCAAGTAGTAGTGATTACGCTTCTTGGACTCTTCAATAGCCCGATGAACCACCTCATGAGCCCGCTCGGAAAAGTAGTTGCGATAGTTTTGCAGATCGATAGTATCCATGGCATTACAACAAGCCTTCTCTAAAACCTCACCCGACCAGGCAGAGAAACGGCAACAGCCTATTCCGAACGCTCCCCATGCTAAGTTCCTGCAATCAGGAACAATTTCTTTCAAAAACCTGTGCCGATGCCAGCATGGCAATGAAACTGCTTGACGGTTTTGGCACGACGTATCACCGTCATTCACTAATAAGGTTCGCGAACACTCGATCCGCACGTTACTTGATCACGTGTTCCTCGCTTTGTCGCATTCTCTTCCAGGTATAGTGAATTCTCTGGAGTACTGTAATATGCGTACACGCTGCCAAGAGCCAGAGAACCGGTGTCATCAGATTGAAAATGCTCCCCAACGACAAAAGAATAGTGCGCTCGGCTCGTTCCATCAAGCCAATGTTGCAGCGCTCCAGAAAGATCTCTGCCTTTGCACGCGAATAGGGTATAAGCATACTGCCCATAAGTACCGCACAGGCCAAGAGTACCGATCCTTGATCCTGACGGGTTCCATAGTACCAAATGATACCGATCAGCAACACGCTGTCCGAATACCGATCGATCACTGAATCGAGAAAACCGCCAAAGGTACTGACCTTATTGTACTGCCGGGCAACCGCACCATCCATCAGGTCAAAGAGTCCTGCAACCAGAATAAGAACCCCTCCAGAGACCCAGTAGCCAATACCGAGGCAATAGCCTGCCCCAAGGTTGATCGCCAGTCCAGTCAAGGTAAGCACATGAGGGTTAACGTTTTTCCCGAACAGGATACGAGCAACGAGCGCGAGAATTGTGTCCAGCCTGTGACCCAGCTTATTACCGATCATTATCGTGAGCAACTCGAATGAGAATTAGCAATGGTGCGACATGTGTAATTCTAACGTCTCTGCTTCAGAACACAAGGAAATATTCCGAATCTCAGTATCCGTTAACAAGCTCTTGAGGAGAGGCAGGCTGACTCGGCCAGTCCTCAGTAATGAAAAAAAATGCCGATTGACTGGCGCTTCGGTCAATCAATCGGCATATGACATCGTGTCTCATACGTTACTTGGATTCTTCAAATTCTGCATCAACCACATCACTATCCTGAGCTCCACCCGATGCCGCTCCCTCGCCGGCTCCGGCACCCGAGGCGCCGGCCTGGGTTTGCTGTGCCGCCTGGTACATTACTTCGGCCAGTCGGTGGGAAGCTTTGTTGAGGTCTTCCATGCTGCTTCGTATCGTCGCTGCGTCACCGGTATTTATTGCATCCTTAGTAGCTTGGATCGCGTTTTCAATCGTCTTTGCTTCCTGCTCAGGTATCTTGTCGCGATTCTCTCTGAGGATCTTTTCCGTATTGTACACCAGCGAATCTGCTTGATTGCGCACGTCTACTTCTTCGCGGCGCTTTTTATCTTCTTCAGCATGCATCTGGGCATCCTGGACCATCTTGCTTATCTCATCTTTCCCAATTCCACTGGAGGCAGTAATCGTGATCCGCTGCTCTTTTCCGGTGGCAAGATCCTTGGCAGACACATTGACGATACCATTAGCATCAATGTCAAAGGTCACTTCAACCTGAGGTACTCCTCGAGGCGCCGCAGGTATCCCAACCAGATGAAACTTTCCCAGGGTACGGTTATCACGCGCCATTTCTCGTTCTCCCTGGAGCACGTGAATCTCCACGCTGGTTTGACTGTCCGCGGCAGTAGTAAAAATCTCACTTTTCCTCGTTGGGATAGTGGTGTTTCGCTCAATGAGCTTGGTCATCACGCCACCCAGCGTTTCTATGCCAAGTGAAAGAGGAGTAACATCAAGCAGAAGCACGTCCTTGACTTCACCGCTCAGCACTCCTGCCTGCACGGCTGCTCCAGCAGCGACTACTTCGTCAGGATTTACGCCCTTATGAGGCTCTTTTTTGAAAAGTCTGCGTACCAGTTCCTGTACCATGGGAATTCGAGTCGAACCGCCAACCAGAACAACTTCATCGATCTGTTCCGGTCTTACATTCGCATCCGAAAGAGCCTGGTTGCAGGGACCGACCGTACGCTCCACAATATCATCAACCATCTGTTCAAACTTGGAGCGGGAAAGCTTTACAACCAGATGCTTCGGTCCCGAAGCGTCGGCAGTAATAAAGGGCAAATTGATCTCCGTCTCCATGGTGGAAGAAAGCTCGATTTTCGCCTTCTCAGCAGCTTCTTTGAGCCGTTGCAGTGCCATTCGGTCCTTGCTGAGATCGATCCCCTGATCTTTCTTGAATTCACTGGCCAGCCAGTCAATGATGCGCTGATCGATATTGTCTCCCCCCAAATGAGTGTCCCCGTTCGTCGATTTGACCTCAACGACATTTTCTCCCACTTCCAAGATGGAGATGTCAAAGGTACCACCGCCAAAATCGAACACAGCAATGGTCTCATCCTTTTTCTTGTCTAGGCCATAGGCCAGCGAGGCTGCAGTCGGTTCATTGATGATTCTCAACACGTTCATTCCGGCAATTTTCCCTGCATCTTTCGTTGCCTGACGCTGACTGTCGTTGAAATAAGCAGGCACCGTGATAACAGCATCGGTGACTTTCTCACCAAGATAGGCCTCCGCCGCTTGCTTAAGCTTCTGTAGTACCTTAGCGGAAATCTCTGGTGGAGAATACTGCTTGCCCATGATTTCCACACGAGCATCTCCGTTGGTTGCCTTGACAACATGATAGGGTACCATCTTTATTTCTTCGGAAACCTCATCATAGCGGCGCCCCATAAACCGCTTGATAGAGTAAATTGTATTTTCCGGGTTAGTAACTGCCTGCCGCTTTGCCGGCTGCCCAACAATGATCTCTCCTTCTTTGGTATAAGCGACTACTGAGGGAGTAATGCGATTTCCTTCTTCATTAACGATAATTTTGGGATCCCCTCCTTCCATGATGGCGACAACGGAATTGGTGGTTCCCAAGTCTATTCCAATAACTTTTGCCATTGACCTACCTCCTTTGACTGCTAGATCGGAATACTGGTTCTATCCTTGAGCAAGGCTGCAAATTTGCTTTTATTTTTGATTACTGTAATCATGAAAGAAGAAATGTCAAACGAGGTGGAAACTTTTTTTTGGCGGGGGGAGATGTGGAACGAGGATTCGGGATTCAGGGGTTGGGGGTCAGGGTCAGGTATAGGTCATACACGACGTGTATGACCTATACCTGACCCTGAATCTTGAACTCTACACATCTCCTCGTCCATACGCATACGATTCAAAAGTAGCATACTTATCGATAAACGCAAGAGGAACCAAGCCTACCGGTCCGTTACGCTGTTTCCCAACAATTATTTCAGCCTTGCCTTTCTTCTCAGCGTCGTCTTTATGGTACACTTCCTCCCGGTAGACAAAAAGAATAACATCCGCATCCTGTTCAATGGCTCCCGATTCGCGTAAGTCAGCTAGCTGAGGTCGTTTGTCCTGTCGATCCTCGACACGGCGGTTAAGCTGTGAAAGTGCAATTACCGGTAGATTAAGCTCTTTCGCTAATGCCTTGAGAGACCTCGATATCGACGAAATCTCCTGTTCGCGGCTGTCGGATACCGACTTGTCTCGCATGAGCTGAAGATAATCAACTACAATCATTCCTAGTCCTTGATCGCGCTTCAACCGCCTCGCCTTTGCTCTCATTTCGAGAACGGAAGTTCCTGCAGTATCATCGATGAATATCGGCGCTTCAGAAAGCGTTCCGGCTGCGCGAGTCAGCTTCGGCCAGTCGCTTTCGCTTAAGAACCCACCCCGCAGCTTATGCGCGTCAATTTTTGCTTCGGAGCACAGCATGCGGATGACAATCTGTTCCTTGGACATTTCAAGTGAAAATACAGCCACCGGAATATTTTTTTTGATTGCCGCATGCTGCGCAATATTTAAGGCAAAACTGGTCTTGCCCATGCTGGGCCGGCCGGCAATAATAATGAGGTCGGAACTCTGGAAACCAGACGTAAGTTGATCCAGATCTTCAAACCCTGAGGGGACTCCGGTTATGAGTTCTCTCTTTTCGAAGAGCTTTTCAATAGTCTTGAACGTGTCCTTGATGATTGCCCGCAACGGATAAAAGGATGGTTTTATCTGGTAGTCGCTGATTTGAAAAATACTGTTTTCAGCGAAATCGAGCAGCCCTTCTACGTCATCCTTGGTCTCATATCCTCGGGTAACGATTTCCGTGGCAGCGCCGATCGTCTTTCTCAAGATGGACTTTTCCCTCACGATTTTTGAATAGTAGAGTACATTAGCAGAAGTCGGAATGGAGTCTACCAACGAGGAAAGGTAGGCTGGGCCGCCAACAGCATCCAGGCGATCCTTCTGAGTTATCGTTTCGGTAAGGGTAATTAGATCTACGGGTTCATTCCGATTGTAGAGATCTATCATGGAAGAGTAGATTTTCCGATGAGCCTCTCGGTAGAAATCCTCCACCTGCAGCAGCTCGATCACTTGATGGAATACATCATTGTCGAGAAGAATAGCCCCGAGGACAGCTTGTTCAGCTTCAAGGTTCTGTGGTGGAATCCGGGTGAGGAAAGAGGTCTCCTCTTTTTTTTCGGCACGTTCGATTTTGGTCTTGTTCATGTTGCGCTCGGAAGGATATGAGATTGAATTCTCTTTGCGACCATGTTTGGCCACACCTGCAGTGTACTGCTTGAGACGCGAGAATTCGGTATTGTGGAGGAATCAGACTGGAAAAGCTATTATCTGGCGTAACTGCTACACGAACGTTACCGTATGTGCTATCCCCTCGGAGCCCCGCTACGAGCGAGATCACCATGGTGCCGGTACGTTGGTAAACGTGCTACGATGCCATTATTGTTTGACGATCCAGATCTTCACGTGAGCAGTTACTTCAGGATGCACTTTAATCGGAACCTTAAAAATTCCTAAGGTCTTAATCGGCTCGTCGAGTACAATCTTCTTACGGTCAATAGCAATTCCCTCATCCTTAAGACTCTCCTCAATATCTTTTGATGTGACCGCACCAAAAAGCTTGTCCTCTTCACCGGCTTGCTTTGGGATTGTACAGGAAATCTTTTCTATTTTCTCTGCGAGAATTTCCGCTTCTTTTTTGATTCGGTTCTTCTTCTGTGCTACCAAAGCCTTCTGATGTTCAAGGTCCTTGAGGTTCTGTGGATTAGCTGGCACTGCCAGCTTTTGCGGAATCAAATAGTTGCGGGCAAAACCATCTTTGACGGTTATCATCTCTCCCATGATGCCTAATTTTGCGATGTCTTCGGTCAGTATTACTCTCACGCCGCTGTGCTCCTTATAATCATCAAGATATATTAATCGCTTGGCTTTGGTTACGCTGTTATTCCACTGACGTGGTATACGGTATGAGAGCAACGTTGCGAGCGCGCTTGATTGCCCGAGTAATCTGCCGCTGATGTTTAGCGCAGGTTCCGGAAATGCGACGAGGAATAATTTTGCCCCGTTCCGTAACAAAATATTGCAGCATGCCTTCATTCTTATAGTCAATGGCTAAAGTCTTATCTACACAAAAGCGGCACACTTTTCTTCTTTGATAGACTGTCTTGTATCCGCCACTCTTATACGTGCTCTTTCGTCTTCCCAATGAACGCTGCATGATGGTTCCTTTATGAAATCGTGAATGCTGTGAGCTGCTAAGTTACTGTGAGACTTCTTCTGTTGTCCCTGCTTCGACCACCTCTTCTTTCGAACTCTCTTCTTGTACAGGAGCTTCTGCTTCTTCAGCTTCGGCAAAAGCACCTTCGGGGACAGCTTGAACGTCGAAATTGTCCGCCAGTCGTATGGTCTGGTAGCGCAATACCTGTTCATTGTAACGAAGAAGCAAGTCGATCTGCTTGAGAGTATCTGACCCGCCGCTGAAATAAACCAGGAGAAAATTCCCTCTCAAGAATCCCTTCAGCTTATAGACAAGCTTGCGTTTCCCCCATTTGCGCACTTTGAGAAATTCGCCTTTTGATTGCTCAATGGTATTTTTAGCTTTTTCGGTAAGCTTCTGCAAATCTTCTTCGGACGCTTCCGGGTGTACTATAATTAATAATTCATACGCGTGCGCCATAGCTGCTAGTCCTTCTATCCAATGATCTGATTTATTTTGAGCTTAGTGTACCGCTGCCGGTGTCCCTGCTTTTTCCGATAGCCTTTTCTTCTTTTCGATTTAAATATGATCACTTTTTTGGCCTTCTCCTGCCTTACCACGCTGCCTACTACCTTGGCGTCGGGTACAACGGGCTGACCAATCTTGAAGGTATCGGAATGAGCAATTAGAAGGACTTCTTTCAGCTCAATAGTATCACCCACATTACCACTGATCTTTTCGATCTCGATAATGTCCCCTTCTTTAACTTTATACTGTTTGCCGCCTGTCTTGACTACCGCATACATACTTGAAACCTTCTGCTTAGAACTGGCTATTTATGGTCAAAAACATTTCGAACGTAACAAATCTCCTATTTTTAGTGGAAAAGATACCTCTTGTCAAGAATTTTGTCCCGAACGCAGGTAAAATACTGCTGGCTGAATTGGTTCAAGGGCGAGTTTTGTATAAGTCATATACGTCTTATATGGCCTATACTCTCCTCTCACATCAACCCTGAACCTGTTTTACCGCCTCCTACCTACCGTTTATTTCAAAACGCTCAATGTGCAGATTTTCGTTCACCCTGATAATGATCTTCTTATGAATTTGATTTTCCAGGTCTTCCAAGGCGCCACGTTCTTCCTCATAAATGAAGTCTGCCACTTCCGGATGCATGGCCACCAAAATTCTTTGTCCGGGAATCTTCCCGGTTTCCCTTCGGATTTCGCGGAAGATTTCATAACAAATGGTAAGCTTCGATTTTATGAACCCGCGGCCATCACAATAGTAACACGGTTCGGACAAATACCCAACCAGATCTTCCCGGGTCCGCTTCCGAGTCATCTCAACCAACCCGAGTTCAGATATTCTTAAAATATTCGTTTTACTCTTGTCTTTTTTCAATGCCTCTTTCAGAGATTGAAATACTTTCTCCCGGCTTTCTTCGTTTTTCATATCGATGAAATCGATAATGATAATTCCGCCAATGTTGCGCAGCCTCAGCTGATAAGCAATTTCCCTTACCGCCTCCAAGTTGGTACGCAAGATGGTATCCTCTGGATTACCCTTTCCTACATAGCGCCCAGTGTTGACATCAATAGTGGTGACTGCTTCCGTCTTTTCAATAACGATGTATCCGCCGGATTTGAGCCACACTCGCTTTCCGATGATCCGGGTAAGCTCAATTTCAATGGCGTAGTAATCGAAAATAGGATCATCCTGTTCGTAACGGGTCACCAGCCTTGAAAGCTGGGGCATAAACGTATCGGTAAAACGCAAAATGGCTTCGTGCTCTTCGGAGGAATCAACACTGATTCGCTCGAAATCAGCGGTAGCAATATCGCGTATCGCCCGCAACGTAAGGTTTAATTCCTGGTGAATAAGCGCCGGCACTGCAGCAGTTGCCTGTTTGCGTTGGATATTCTCCCAGAGCTTCAGCAGATACTCCATGTCGGTGCGCAGCTCTGCTTCACCCATACCTTCACTGGCAGTGCGAACAATGAATCCCATATTGGCCGGCCGCATGGCTTTTACAATTTCTTTGAGGCGATTTCGCTCTCCGGGATCTTCGATCCGGCGCGAAACCCCCACGTGGTTCACTGCTGGCAGCAACACCAGCAGCCGGCCCGGCAGCGATATGTGCGAGGTTATCCTTGGTCCCTTGGAGCCAATTGGTTCTTTTGACACCTGTACCAATAGCTCCTGGCCTTCAACCAACAGATCCTTTATTTCAATCGGTCCGGAAAAAGACGGCCGTACTGTCTCGGACAAAATATCCTCAGGCTCCTCTTCGTCCGGCTGTCTGAGCATCTCTTCTTCAAAATCTTTAAAATTATAGTATATGTCATCAACATAGAGAAAAGCCGCTTTGTTAAGACCAACGTCGACAAACGCCACCTGCATACCGGGAAGAATTCGTACTACTCTTCCTTTATAGATGTTTCCGGCAATCCCCCGCTCCTTTTCCCGTTCAATGTAAATTTCGGTCAGCGTTTCGTTCTCCAGAAGCGCTACCCGTCTTTCCTGGGGAGTGACATTAATGACTAGCTCTGAACCCATGATTCTCTTAGTTTCATCTCCGTCTTGGTAATGTCCAGGTTTAAACACTCAACATCAGACAGTCCAAACAGAGCTGTCATGATTTCCGCTGGTCTCACATTCATTCCTGGCACAATTGTAACCACAAGCGAAACCTCCCGGTCGTCCACAATGGTGATCTGCTTTAGAACGTGACGCAAATCTACTATTGATTGCTTGCCGTTACGGATTCTCGTGAGAGGATAGGAGGTGCGGCGAAAGAAATCTTCAACAACAGCATTAGCCTCCGAAATCGAGCAGCGGCCGAAGACCTGCTCCGTCTCACCACGAACTCGATAGGAAGTCTCATACAGGCTATCAGAGATCGCCAACATTTTCAAGGGGATTTCTTTGCTGGAACGAATTCGTATCCCCTGAGGAAGTTCCCGATCAAGGAGAGCGCACAACTCCTCAGGAGCAACATATTTCTCCAGCTCCAGGTCGACATATTCCAGGAGACTTTTCATACCCAAGGGTAAGGCCGGGCCAAAAACTATTCTAGGCTGAGGATGATACCCTTGACTGTAGCGCAGAGGTATTTTCGCCCTCCGGGCGGCTCGGGCAAAAACCCGCACCATTTCCAGATGGCTCAGGATTCTTGCCTCGCCGGTCTTGGAGAATCCAAGCCTGATTCTTACGATATCCGAGAATTCGGGTGGAGAAGCTACACTCCGGTGCTTTTCCGGAGAAGGTGCTGTCAGACGGGGATAAAGAGATACAAAGTCGCATACACCGCATTGCCGGCATTCCTCAAAACGACAGTCCGGTGTTATCTCTTCCCGGAATGCCTTTTGATATTCATTCCAGAGGTAGTCCTTGGTCACGCCGCAGCTGATGTGATCCCAGGGCAAGCGTTCATCTCGGCTTCGAGGTTGCAGGTACTGATAAGGATTGATCTCGTTGATCTGAAAAGCGTGTTCCCACAGGTCGGACCGGAATTGATCCGACCAGCCGTCAAAACGACAGCCCAGCCGAAAGGCAGTCTCAATTACTTTACTCAGGCGGCGATCACCGCGAGACATCACCCCTTCAAGCACACTCACCTTGGCATCGTGCCACTTGAAATGAAACCTGCCTCTCCTTAAACGACTTGCCAGATACTTGTGGCGCTTCCCAATCTCTGCAGCGTTAATCATGCCTGCCCACTGAAACGGCGTATGGGGCTTCGGAATAAACGTGGATACGCTTATCGTGGCTTGGTTTTTGCGATTCAGCCCTTTTCCCTGGCTCCAAATTCTTTCCGCCAGATCAATGATACCCTGAAGATCTTCTTCCGTTTCTGTAGGCAGACCAAGCATGAAATACAGTTTAATGTTCTGCCAGCCAGCCGAATAAACCCGGCGACAGGTTTCCACCACCTCACCCTCAGTCAGACCTTTATTGATAAATCGGCGCAGCCGCTCGGTTCCTGCTTCCGGTGCGATCGTGAAGCCGGTATTCCGGCCCTGTCGGATAATATCGATCAGAGCGCCACGAAGCGTTTCCGCTCGCAGGGAAGGAAATGAAAGGGCGGTTTCCCGTAGCGAATGTGTTTCTGCCAGGTCCAGCAGGAGCTGTTCAATATCTGAATAATCTCCCGAACTCAGGGACAACAGGGAGAGTTCTTCCCACCCGGTTGCCCTGCAGGCAGCCTCAGCTAGTCCTTCCACGTTCGTTCGTGATCGCTCGCGCACCGGTCGGCCGATCATTCCGGCTTGACAGAAACGGCATCCTCGAGAACACCCCCGGGCGATCTCTATATTGATACGATCATGAACAATAGTATTATACGGAACAATGAAGCGGACAGGATAGTCAATGACATTCAAGTCCTTTACTACCCGCTTCATGACGGGAACGAGACTCGGCTGAATGGGCTCGCAGGCAGCAATTGTACCATCCGGAGCGTAGGCTACAGAAAGGCGGGCCGGCACATACACTCCAGGAATGGTGCTCAGCATGCTGAGCAGTTCACGCCGTTCTTCCCGACCCTTTCGCCAGGTCTGGTAGACATTGATAAGCTCGAGAATCACTTCTTCCCCTTCACCTACCACCAGAGCATCGAAGAAATCCGCTACTGGCTCAGGGTTGAAGGTACAAGGACCACCGGCAATGATCAGAGGATGCTCCCTGGTTCTTTCGTTCCAATGCAGAGGGATGCCAGCTAGATCGAGCATAGTCAGCACGTTGGTATAGGAAAGTTCGTACTGAAGGGAAAACCCGATAATATCAAACCGGCCAGCAGGGTGACGCGATTCCAGCGAAAGAAGCGGCAGATTTCGCTCGCGAAGCACAGCCTCCATATCAATCCAGGGAGCAAATACCCGCTCAGCAGCGATATCCTCGCGTTGATTTAAGATGTGATACAGAATCTGCAGCCCCAAATGAGACATGCCTACTTCATACACGTCGGGAAAAGCCAGCAGTACCGTGACTGCAGCCCGATCCAGGTCTTTAACAGCAGCATTGATTTCGTTTCCCACATACCGGCTCGGCCGGGTTACCGAGGGAAGCAGAGAGTCGAACAACTTCTTCATTGACAAACAGCGTAAAAATTAGGGTTAAAAAAAGGGTTGAACTCGGCATCGATCTGGCTGAGTCCACCCCCGATCAGGTGCGTTCTCTTAACGAGTGGTCTGAGAAAAAATCACGGCTTGTTTTTTATCAGCTTCTCACCAATCTTATGAGTGTAACGCTGATTCCGCTCCAGAAAAACTGGAGTCCGATGCATCATATTAAAAGTGGTTATGAGTGCATTCATGCGCCGCACATACTGGTAGCGCTCGTTCTCCTCATCCACGAGCGGCAGCAACTGTTCTATACGTTCAACCTCCCGAAGAGCTTCAATCTCAACCGGCAGCACATTCGCATTTTTCATGATCCTATACGCCAGGCGAATTTCCGGAGCGACGACCATCTGCAGTTCATCAGGAGGCAAAGGTTTCCCTTTTCCTTCCAAGTCGTCGAACTCACCGGCCTCAATGGCCTCGAGAATCCGCTGTTCCGCAATTTTGGTAAAGGCATCCATCGTAGAACCGTTTCAACAGTTTCATCAGTTTCAACCGTTGAAACGGTTCAAGCGGCTGAAACGGTTGAAATCCCACGTTCCGCGGGATCAGTCTCCGATATTTGAGACCTGATAATCTGAAAGATCCGCTCCGTCCTTCTGGAGAAAGTCTTTAAGTTTTGCCACTATTTTTGATTCCAGCTGACGGGTACGCTCACGGGTGATGCCGTAGCGTTCGCCGATTTCCTGAAGGGTCTCAGGTTCTTCAGCCATTATTCGATTTCGAAAAATATCGAGCTCCTTGCCCGTTAGCGTTTGTCGAAATTCCTCGACTTTTTCCCGGAAACGCTGTTTCGCTTCACTGTCGGAAAGCATTTCATCGACTGGAACGGTGTTTGCCGGTATAGTATCTCGAATGGGTTCGGTGTAGTCTTCGTGCGAGGGATAGTCCAGCGATTTCTCAGGCAACGCCAACCGCTCGTTCATTTCAATGATGTCCTGCTCTCGGACATCAAGGGCTTCAGCCAAGCTCTTTGCTGTCGGCTTGAATCCCTGGGCGCTGAGACGAGCCTTTTCTTTTTGGAGATTGAAAAAAAGTTTACGCTGTGCCTGAGTGGTACCGATCTTGACTAGGCGCCAGTTGTCGAGAATGTATTTCAGAATATACGCCTTAATCCAGAAGGAAGCATAATAGCTCAGTTTGATGTTTTTGAAAGGATCAAACTTCTTTACCGCCTGAATAAGCCCCAGATTCCCCTCCTGGATAAGATCCATCAGGTTAGTAACCCAGCTCTTTTGATATTCCATGGCGATTTTCACCACCAATCGCAGATTCGATACCACCAGAATATAGGCGGCCTTCGGATCACCGTTCGCGTGAAATCGCCGCGCCAGAAGCTCCTCTTCTTCGCGAGAGAGGATTGGGTACCTTCCGATCTCCATCAAGTACCGCTGCAGCGGATTGAAAGGAACGAGTGATGTTTCCTTCTCGTTACCAGCTGATTCGAGATCGTTGTCAACAACCTCGTAGCCCTCAACCGGATCTGCTAGACTGGCCGGGTCATATTCCTGAGCCTCAATATCTTTATGTGTGCTAAAACTCATTATTCGGTCACCAGATTTCAGGGGGGCTCTTTACCATGCGACATCTCACTACTGTACTTCATTGCGCTTACAGTGTCAATAAAACCAAGAAGATAGCAGCCACTTGAGTCTCTTTTCTATCCCGGCAAATACGGTTGACATACAGTTTGGGTTCGATACAATGAAAATTTTTACAAGAAGAAAGACAACGCTCGTATGAACATATCCATATGTATTCCAAAGTTTTTTATGCCTGCGTCGAACCCTGACGATCAGCACCTCTTTCAGGCCCTGGAGGCCCTGGGCAGGAGCGGTATGGATATAACGCTCTTTACCTTTGCCCCTCAGGAGCCGAGTCTACCACATGTCTTGAACGGTGAGGAGCCACAATCAACAGTACGAACACGCCAATACCTTCCCCGGCGGATCAGGATCCGAAGCCTACCGGAACAGTATCATTGTCGCACGCTGCTTCACGATCTCCTTAATCAGCATGCCGATCTTATTCATTTCTTCGACTTTACCCAGCTATCGTTGTTGTGGGCGCTTACAAGAAAGAAGCCATGCCCGCTGGTAGTTACTCCCGCTGCTGGCCAGGAGCTCCTTCCGCCCTTTTCGCTGCTTCGGAAGACGTTCTGCTCCCTGATGGTGTATTGCACCAGCAACGTTTCCTGCTTTCTAGCCGATACTCCGGAAAAAAGAAAAGGTCTGATTGAGCTGGGCATTGCAAAGGAGAAGATTGCTCACCTTGTCATGAATACCGATTATCCTGCCATGTCATCACTGACACGACAGGAAGAACCTGTCATCCTCACAATCGGCCGCTATGATCCGGGTAAAGGGCTCCACATTCTCGTTGATGCTGCGGCAGAGGTTCTCGATCATCATCCGGAAACCATATTTTATGTAGTCGGAACCATTCACGATAACGCCTACTATCGACAATTGAGGAAGAAAATTCGCGGCCAGGAGGAGCGCATCCGTTTCACCGGGCCGTTGCAGCAGGAAGATCTGCTTAAGCTCTTTTCCCGGGCGCAATTGTTCGTCCTCCCTTCAGTAAATGATCCTCGTGGCTTGATTATTCTTGATGCGATGGCTGCAGGCATTCCCGTGGTCGCTAGCAGGATTGAAGGACTTTCTTCTCTGATTGTTGATGGCGAAGATGGAGTGCTGGTACCTCCCGAAGATGCTTCAAGTCTGAGCACGGCTATTCTAGACCTACTCGAGAACGGCGATAAGCGAACCTCTTTGGTGCAGAAAGGCAGACAGACGGCCGCAAACTGCTATTGGAAGAGCTATGCCGAGACAGTGTCCGCGCTGTATCAGCGGATTATTGAGCACGAACATCAATCTGTCCACTAACTTTGATGTACTCGCAAGAGGTCAAAAAACCATACAGCGATGTAAGTTGGTACAATCGCTGAGACTAATGAAATCCCCTGCCGATAGGCTGGCTGCGCTTCAGTTCAACATGCCCTATCGATAGGCTGGACCCTTTATAATGCTTTTAACCCTAGGAGATTGCACGATGTCAACTGTTGTACGTCCTGGCGAAGGAGATCCGATTCGTATTGAGAATGGAAACATGATTATTCCTGATTATCCGATCATTCCCTATATTGAAGGTGATGGTATTGGGCAAGACATCTGGAAAGCAACCTCCAAAGTTCTGGATGCGGCCGTTGTTCATGTCTATGGTGGCGCCCGGCGGCTTTGCTGGACACCGGTACTGGCTGGTGAGAAGGCGTACCAGACATGCAAGGAGTGGTTACCGCAGGTTACTATCGATACCATTGCCGAGTACAAGGTTGCACTCAAAGGTCCTCTTACTACTCCGGTTGGCGGTGGTTTTCGCAGCATCAATGTCGCCATCCGGCTGGCTCTCGACCTATATGCAGCGGTTCGCCCGAGCCGCTACTTTCCCGGAGTGCCCAGCCCGGTAAAAAATCCGCAGAACGTGAACATGATCATTTTTCGAGAAAATACTGAAGACGTCTACGCCGGCATCGAATGGCCGGCCCATTCTGCTGAGAGTAGGGAGCTCATAGCGTTTCTTAAAAACCGCTTCGGTATAACTGTCAGACCCGACTCGGGAATAGGCATAAAGCCGATCAGCATGCACGGTACTAAGCGTCTGGTTCGACTCGCCATTTCTTATGCGCTCAAAAACAATCGCTCCAGTGTCACTCTGGTTCACAAGGGCAACATTATGAAGTATACGGAGGGCGCATTTCGTGACTGGGGTTACGAGCTAGCCCGGGAAGAGTTCGGATCTGTCACCATTACCGAAAACGAGCTCTTTTCGCGCTATCATGGTGCGGTGCCGCCAGGGAAGGTCGTAATCAAAGACCGCATCGCTGATGCCATGTTTCAACAAATTCTCCTTCGGCCCGAAGACTACTCCGTTCTCGCCATGCCTAACCTCAATGGAGATTATATGTCCGATGCTCTGGCCGCCCAGGTTGGAGGGCTTGGCCTTTCTCCCAGTGCCAACATTGGATCGAATGCTGCAGTTTTTGAAGCGACCCACGGTACTGCTCCCAAGTATGCGGATAAAGACATGGTCAATCCAAGTTCACTGATGCTTGCTGGCGTGATGATGTTCGAGCATCTGGGCTGGAAGGAAGCCGCCTCCTGTGTAGTGTCGGCTATTGAGAAGACTATCCGGAATAAAACTGTCACCTATGATCTAGAGCGGCAAATGCCTGGTGCAAAAAAGCTTGCCTGCTCAGAATATGCTGCTGCAGTAATCGACAATATGAACGCCTAGCAGCGTGTTGAAAGAGGCCTCGCTGGTTCAAGGTTCAAGATCAGCATGTGCGATAGGTGATATGCGATGTTCGTTATAGACTGTGCGTCGTGGGATATGGGTTATGAGGTGTGCGATAAATTTTCTAACGCCTGCCTCAAGGAAAAAGTCATGTAATAAGACGCCATCGCAGCCACTAGCTGTCATCCCGAACTTGTTTCGGGATCCGATTCCAGGTAGTGTGATTCATTAGGTCCCGAACCAAGTTCAGGACGACGATCTATCAAGCGCTTCGGACTGAGCAGTCTCTCTTGCCAGATGGCAGGACTATCTAATGTCAACGCCTTTCCCCGCTTCGACACAGGTATCATTGTCAATCACCAGCGCTTGGCCATGAAGATGCTGGGTAACAATGGCACGGACCTGCACTTCCAGTGCTTCTACCGGATCATCAGCCTGCAAGCGATGCAGAAAAGGTTTATCCAAGCTGGCAAACAATTCGTTCACCCGTGTCAGATACTGCTCCCTCTCAAAAGCGTCCGCCCCTCCACGGCGGCTCTCGGCGATGCGTCGAAGCCCTTTTTGAGGGCTGATATTACAGAGGAAAGCCAGGTCAGGCACCGGGGCAAAGGCGACATTCTTTCGTTCCAGCTCTTCCGGGTCAAGCCCCAATGCTCCCTGGTAGGCAATAGTAGAAAAATAGTAGCGATCGAGAATAACTATCTTTCGTTGATCAAGATTCGGTCGGATAAAGGTATCGACGTGTTCACGGCGATCTCGAATAAACCATTCCGTCTCTTCTTCCGGCGATACACCGCAACGGCCTTCCGCAATAACTCTTCTGATCTTTTCACCCCAGATACTGCCGGTCGGCTCCTTTGATAAAAGGACATCAAAACCAGCTTCTTTCAACCAGTGAAAAAGAAGCGTTGCCTGCGTGCTCTTCCCGGCACCATCCAGCCCCTCAAAAACAATCAAAACTCCGTGGCGAAGACATGGCATGGTGGTTCGCTAGCGGACCAGGTCAGGATTAATTACAATCTCCGCCTTGTCACGAGCCAGTTTGAGCCATGCATCCATGTACTCACTCTTCTTGAGCCGCAGGTAACGTTCGCTGAGATCCTTCTTCTTGCGTTCAAAGTCTTCTTTTCGCACCTCGTCCTTCCCTGCCCATTTCACGACATAGATTTTTCCTTCAAATGGAAAAACGCTATCGGGAAAAGGACGATTGGCGTCAAGAGAAAACGCAGCCGTCATCAGCTCTGGCGACGATCCGATATCAGGAATCGAGCGTCCTACACGCGTAAAGAAGCGGGTCGTTTTCACCGTTACGTTCTCGTTCTTGGCAGCTGCGCCAAGATCACCAATGTCCCGCGCCGCGGCAAGTAATGCTTCGCCCTTATCATGAGCAGCCCGCTCTGAATGTTCCTCTTTCAGAATCGCCTGCACTTCATCCTTGATTTTCGCTAGTTCGGGTACGTGGCTTTCGACTCGTGCAGTAACCCTGCTGACATAAAAAGTTCCCTGAGCAGAAAACGGGTACACCATTTCTCCTGAAGAAACCTTAAAAGCCTCTTCCAGAGCTTCCGGTGATTCCAGGAAAATCGGAAGGCTTTTGTCCCGTGAAAAAGCCTCGGACTCTTCGATCTTCAGACCATTTGCTTCGGCATATGCTCTTAGATTTTTCGCCTTAAGCGAGCTTCGGTACGTGCGGAAAGCCTCCCGCTTGCATAGTTCAGCCGAACGGCTATCGATAATCGTCGTCCGGATCGTTTCCTTTACTTCTTCCAAGGGCTTAGCCCCTTCAGGTTCTTTTTCTTCAACCTTGATGATGTGGTATCCGAACGGCGATTCTACGATTTCGCTTATCTTCCCTGGCTCCAGTGAAAAAGCAGCTTCCTCAAACGGCTTGACCATCTGTCCTCGGGAAAAAAACCCAAGGTCGCCGCCTTGCTTTGCCGATGCCGGATCGTCGGAATGCTGTCCGGCAAGGGACTCAAAGGAAGCACCTTTTTCAAGCTGAGCCTGCAGGTCCTGCGCTTTCTCCCGTGCTTTCTGTTTTTCTTCCGGCTTGGCTGTCTCGGCAACTTTGACCAATATATGGCGGGCACGAACTCGTTCCGGTTCCCAGAACTCGTCGGAAAAATCAGTATAATACTGTCGGATCTCATCGTCGGTTATGGTCACCTGGCCGGCGAAATCCTTGGGAGCAAAAGTCACATACTCGAGCTTGATAGTATCGGGCACACGAAATTGCTCCTTGTTTTTCTCGAAATAGTCCTGTATTTCAGCCTCAGTCGGTTCTGTTGTGTCCACAGTTTGGGCGGTATCAAATGCCACATACTCGAGCTTCACCTTTTCATTTTCAATGATATATTGTTCCCAGAGCTCACCTTCCGAAGCTTTTGCAGCGCCTTCAAGAATACTCTGAATACGATCTACCATAATGTCACGTACCTGGTTCTCTTCGAACTCTTGCGGGCTGAGTTCATTCGCTCGGAGGAGCTGCTTATACCGCTGGAGGTCGAACGTTCCTTCTGTCTGGAATGCTTTTATTTCTTGGATCTTTTCCTGCATTTCGTCCTGAGAAATCTTGATCCCAGCAGCTTCCGCAGCCTGCAACATGAGAGCATCCTCGATAAGAGTGTCGAGTGCCTTCTGCTTTAATCCAAGTTTTTCCAGCACGGCACTGTCCAGCGGTTGCTTGTAAAGCTCGCGATAATAGCTTTCCATCTGTTTGTAATATGATAGGTACCGCTGCTGAGAAATAGAAACGTCATTCACTTTTGCCGCCCAGGTCTCGTTATTGTCTCCGCCGCCACTACCCCACCCAAAGTAAAATACAAAAACTATAATAATGATTCCAAAAGCGACATAGACAAAGAATGAGCGGGCTTTTTTTCTGAGAATACTGAGTACCATCAAAAGTCTCCTGATTCGGGTTGCTTTCTGTCGTGTTGCGGAATAAATTCAGACTATGATACCGGCAGATAATACTTTTTACAAGAATCTTCACCTCTATTTATTTATTTACTTGAAAAAGCCTTATTATTTTGCTACTGCTTTTTAAGTGATCCACTCATACCTGCAGTATATACTAACTACATTCTTCTTTTCTGATCTGATGAGATGAAATTTATCAATTCGTTGATTGGTGTTTTTTCTAACGACCTGGCTATCGACCTGGGTACTGCCAACACTCTCGTTTATGTGAAGGGAAAAGGGATCGTATCCGACGAACCATCGGTCGTTGCTATTCAAAAGGATCCACGGGGAGGAAAGAAGATTCTTGCGGTCGGCAATGAAGCCAAGAAGATGCTCGGCCGCACGCCTGGTAATATACTTGCTGTTCGCCCTATGAAAGACGGGGTGATTTCCGATTTTGACGTCACTGAAGCAATGCTCCGCTATTTCATCACTCGGGCGCATAATCGCAAAACGTTCATTCGGCCGCGTATGATCATTTGCGTTCCTTCGGGTATAACTCAGGTAGAGAAGCGCGCTGTGCGTGAAACAGCGGTGCAGGCGGGCGCGCGCGAGATTTACCTCATTGAAGAACCGATGGCAGCGGCCATCGGCGCTGGTCTTCCAGTAAGCGAAGCATGGGGAAATATGATTGTCGATATCGGCGGCGGCACAGTAGAAGTGGCCGTAATATCACTCTCAGGTATTGTATACAGTCAGTCGCTGAGGGTTGCGGGCGATAAGATGGATGAAGCGATCGTTAACTATATCAAACGAAAGCACAACCTCCTTATCGGAGAGCGCACTGCCGAAATGATCAAGGTTGCCATCGGCACCGCGTACCCGGAAGACTCGATCAAGACCGCTGACGTGAAAGGCCGCGATCTTATGCAGGGCGTGCCTAAAACCATGGAGATCACCAGTGAAGAAGTAATGGTCGCTCTGCAGGAACCCGTCAAAGGTATTGTGGAGATCGTTAGGATCGCTCTGGAGCGTATTCCACCAGAGTTAGCCGCTGACATTGTTGACAAAGGCATTGTTCTTGTTGGCGGAGGCGCACTGCTGAGAAACCTGGATGTTCTTATTCGAGAGGAGACCGGGCTACCTGTTGTCGTTCCCGATGATCCGCTTACCTGTGTAGTGCTCGGGTCCGGAAAAGCTCTGGATGATCAGGATCTCCTCAAAGAGGTTATGATTAAGGATTAACCGTCTGGGGAAGACGCTGCATTTCGGACCTATGTCGATCATAACCATAAAATACCGACAGACGCTTCTCTATTTTCTTCTCGTTATAGCTGCCCTTTCCTTCTTTCTGTTCAATCTGCGCTCGTCCATCGGCACCGGGGCTGTCCAAAAAGGTTTTTTCTCTCTTTCTTCAGAGTTTCATCAAGTCGCCAATGCCATTATGTCGTTTCCTGTGGACCTGTGGAGCAAATATGTCTTTCTGCTCAATACCGAGGAAAACAAGCGATTGCTTGCCGAGGAAAACAAGCGACTGGTGCAGGAGAATATAATGCTGCGGGAAGCCGCTATGGCCAACCAGCGACTGCGGGAAATGCTTGATTTCGAAAAAAACTCCTCTCTTAATCTTCTCGCTACCGAAGTAGTGGGAGTGGATGCCTCTCTCTACTACCAGTCTGTTTTTATCGATAAAGGCGAGATCGATGGTGTCAAGAAAGACATGGCAGTGATCAGCCCCAGTGGAGTCGTGGGGAAAATTCTCAAAACATCTACATACTCCTCAATGGTTATTCTTCTCATCGATCAAAATTTTGCGCTGGATGCTTTAATTCAGGAAACGAGAACCAAAGGAGTGATTGAAGGAACGGGAACTGCCCAATGCAAGCTCAAGTATGTCTTGTCTCTCGAAAAGCCTCAAGAAGGCAATCTGGTGGTGACTTCCGGCCTGGAGGGCTTCTTTCCCAAAGGCATGCTCGTCGGCAAAATAGCCTCTCTTAATGAAGCGACGGGTACTATTTTTCAGGATATTATCGTCCAGCCGACGGTCAACTTTGACAAACTCGAAGAAGTCTTTGTAGTTCTCCAGTGAAATTATGATTCAGTTCTTTCTTCTTCTGCTTTTCGGAGCTGTCTGTATCCTGGTTCAATCGAACCTTTTTCTCGAACAGTACGTCTTTCCAATAAAGCCGGATCTGACCATTCCGCTTTCGATTTATATCGGACTCACTCAACCGCCGCTGCAGGCCTGCGCACTGGTTTTAATTATCGCCTACTTTCTGGATAGCGCATCAGGCGGCATACTGGGCATGTATGTTTTCCTCAGAGCCTTGATGCTGCTTCTTCTTAATCAAATGAAAAATCGCTTGTTCTTTGAAAATACACTTACTATGCTGACCGCCGTTCTTTTCTTCTTTCTGTTCGAAGCCGCTCTCTTTTTTATGTTCTTCAGCCTCATCGGGCGCGGTTCCAGCTCCATACAGAATGTGCTTCTGCTCTCACTGTATCAAGGTGTATTCACTCTTGCGTTGTGGATTATTGTATATCCTCTCTTGGTTAAACTTCTTTGCCTGACCGAGAAAGCCCGTGGATTTTGATCAACAGATTACCAGCAGCTTATCCCGCCGTACGGTTATCCTGGTTGGTTTTCTTTTCCTTTCCCTGCTCGTTATCTTTGTCCGCCTCTGGCAACTTCAGCTACTCGAGGGCGAGTACTACTTCGATCTGGCCAAAAACAACCGCATAAAACTCCAGGAAATTATTGCTCCCCGGGGAATCATTTATGATCGCAACGGTCAGGTGCTTGCTGACAATACTCCATCCTTCGATATCTCATTACTTCACGAAGGCCTCCAAGATCTCGAAAGAATCATCCCGCTGCTGAGCACCATCCTTTCGCTCAGTCCAGAGGAAATTCGGCAACGAGTAGAACAAACAAAGAACCTTTCCCGGTTCAAGCCGATTAAGATAAAAAAGGACGTAAGCCGCAAGGAATTGGGTCTGATAGAGTTTTATAAAATCGACCTTCCTAATGTGGTCATCGAAGTGTTTCCTAAGCGTCATTATCCTCTGGGAGAAGCGATGTGCCATGCTATCGGAAGGCTGGGAGAGATCGACGAAACAACTCTCAAAAATCTCAAATCCTCCGATTACGGGCTGGGTGATTTTATCGGAAAGTCGGGTATCGAGAAAGCCTATGAGAACGAGCTCAAAGGGAAACCGGGTTGGCTCCAGTTTGAAGTAGATGCGCTCGGACGGCGAAAGCGGGTTCTCAGCTCAGAATATCCTGAGCCAGGAAATGATGTATACTTAACCATTGACGCGGATCTTCAGCGCTTTGCGCATAAAACACTCGGAGACAAGAACGGTGCGGTAGTTGCTCTCGATCCCCACAACGGTGAAGTACTCGCATATGTGAGCCATCCAACCTTTGACCCCAATCTTTTTTCCCGCGGCATTTCGTCCAAGGACTGGAATGCACTGGTGCACAGCCCATTTCACCCTCTGACCAATAAAGCGATTCAGGGAACGTACCCTCCTGGAAGCATTTTCAAGATTATTACTGCCATCGCCGGACTTGAAGAGCAAATCATCGATCCGCAGACCACCTTTTTCTGTCACGGTCGATACGATTTTATCAACCGGCCTCGCTGCTGGAAAAGGGGTGGACATGGAACCATGGATCTTTACAGCGCCCTCGAGCAGTCCTGTGATGTTTACTTCTACAGTGTGGGACATCGCCTCGGTGTCGATAAGATGGCATACTATGCCAGCCTTTTCGGCCTTGGAAAAGAGACCGGCATTGTTCTCGAAGGCGAGAAGTGTGGTCTTATTCCTACCACTACCTGGAAGAAAAAGGTGTATGGAGTCTCCTGGCAGCAGGGAGAAACCCTTTCGACGTCAATTGGTCAAAGCTTTGTTCTCTGCACTCCACTTCAGGTGGCTTTGATGATGAATACTGTCGCCAGCAACGGTACCCTGTATGTGCCTCACCTTAGTCTAAAGGTCATGAATCGAGCCGGAGAGGTTCTCGACATTACTGATACTGAAGTCAGGTCAATCACTTCTGTTTCACCAGCTACCCTGGCGGCTGTGAAAGAGGGACTTTGGCGTGTTGTGCATGGGGACCGCGGTACTGCAAAAATGGTCCGTATCTCCGATCTGGAAATCGCTGGGAAAACCGGTACTGCCCAAGTCATTCGTTTAAAGGAAGATAAACAGGATATTAATGATATCCCCTACCAATACCGGGACCATGCCTGGTTTGCTGCTTTTGCGCCTTTCACGAACCCTTGCATTTCTGTGGCTGTTCTTGTTGAACATGGTGGATTCGGATCTTCTGTTGCAGGCCCGATAGCCCGGGAGATTATCGATTACTACCTTAATACGATTCTTCCTTCGAAGAATCCTTCGATCCCCAAAACCCTCTATCAGCAGAGTACTATTAACGATGTTTCTTATTGATCGACGCCTTATTCTTCGCTTTGATTGGGCTCTCTTCTTTGTAGCTCTCGCGATCGTTCTTATAGGCATCGTGAACATCTACAGCGCCGGGTACTCACTTGGCCCCGGGGTCGCAATGTATAAACGGCAAATTTACTGGCTCTGCCTCGGCATTATTTTCCTCTTTGTCGGCGCCTTCCTTGATTATGCGTACATTGAGCAATACTGCTATGCTCTCTACTTGCTTACACTCGTACTTCTCTTCTATGTGCTGTTTCAAGGCAAACTGGTTGGAGGCTCTCAGCGCTGGATTCCCCTCGGCTTTTTCAATCTTCAGCCGTCAGAACTCGCCAAGATCTCTCTGGCAATGGTGCTGGCTAAGTGGTTTCAGCGTAAGTACGATCCAAAAGGATACACGATCAGAGCGCTTCTTCCTCCCCTCGCGCTGACGGCAATTCCATTCAGCCTCATCTTCCTTCAGCCGGATCTTGGAACCGGTCTGATGCTCCTGGCAATTTTCTGTTCTATCGTTGTTTTCGTCAAGTTTCGGCTCACATCTTTTATTTTCACCCTGTGCTGCTTTATCAGTCTGGTGCCGTTTGTCTGGCACCTGCTGAAGCCGTATCAGAAGCATCGTATCCTCGGATTTCTTGATCCGGGTCTAGACCCTCTGGGAAAAGGGTATCAGCTCATTCAGTCGAAAATTGCCATCGGCTCAGGACAGCTTTGGGGACAAGGCTATCTGAAGGGAACCCAGTCTCAACTTGACTTTATCCCCGAAAAATATACCGATTTCGTATTCTCGGTTTTCTGCGAAGAGTGGGGATTCTTGGGAGCAGCGATTTTGCTTGGACTTTATTTTCTTCTTTTCTTGCGGATTGCCACTATCGTATCGCATGCCAGAGACAGCTTCGGAATGATCCTCGGATTTTCAATCGCCTCTCTTTTTCTCTGGCAATTCACAATTAACCTGGGTATGGTTCTTGGCCTTCTCCCTATCGTGGGTATTCCGCTGCCGCTCTTCAGCTATGGGGGATCGTCTCTGTTAATCAGTATGTTTTCCCTGGGAGTGCTCATTAACATTCACATCAAGAGACACATCTTCTAGCATTTCAAAAAAAGAATACTCAACATAGGAACAATAATGATATAGTTTTTCTAGAAAGAGGCAGTAAACGAACAATATAAACAAATAATGCACATACTCTGTTGTCTTAATAAAGTTCGTCTTTTCAAAAACTTATATAGTTGTTCCACATTATTCAACCTTTAATAACTACAGCAAAAATTATGAAGTGTAGTACTTTTAGTAAAGATATTACCAAGTGCCTGCAAAAAGTTCAGAGCATTATTGAACGAAAAGAAATCAAACCGATTCTGTCCACCGTGCTCCTCAGCGCTCAGAACGATTCTATTCAAATTCAAGCTACCAATCTCGAAGTAAGTCTGCGGGAACGCTGTCCCGCAACCATCGTAGAGGAAGGAAGGATCGTTGTTGATGCGCGGAAGCTTTACGAGATCGTCAAGGAAATGCCGGATGCAGCTATTTCGCTCGAAAGAAAAGAAAACAACTGGGTGGAAATTTCCTCGGGAGACATTCTTTTTGAACTGGTTGGCATGGACGCAAAGGAGTTTCCTGTAATCGAGTTTTTTGAACAGGATTCATTTCAGGAAATCGATGCCGGTATTCTCAAGAACATGATTGACAAGACGCTCTACGCAGCGTCTACAGACGAATGCAAGCAGAATCTCAATGGCGTCTTTTTCCATAAAACGAAAAAGGACGATATTGAACTCCTTCGACTTGTTGCTACCGATGGTCATCGTCTTTCTATAATTGGCAAACCGCTGAGTTTGTTAAATGAGCACGGCCGGCTAGATCCTGATCAGTTCGATAAAGGAGTCATTTTTCCTCGTCGCGGACTTCTCGAACTGAAAAAACTGCTCGATGATGCCTCGGAACAAGATCGCCTGAGTTACTTGTGCAAGAAAAACTGCGGACTTTTCAAAAGAGGAGATACGCTTCTGGTAATCCGCATTATCGACAAAGAGTTTCCCAACTACATTCAGGCCATACCTGTTGATGTTACCAAAGAAATAGCCATAAGCAGCGAAGGATTGTTACGGACCCTGAAACGTATTTCAGTTGTTGCCGAGGAAAAATCGAAAGCGGTCAATCTGATTTTCAGTCAGAACCAGCTCGATATTCATGCGTCAAACCCTATCATTGGACAGGGCAGAGAGCGGCTAGCTCTTGATTATACCGGTGAATCCATGAAGCTCGGATTTAATGCTGGATATCTTATAGACACCCTTAATGCGCTTGATGGTGAGAAG
>Ga0116143_10001756_pt1 | contig 25313 bp, 40 predicted proteins | sample AD_UKC034_MetaG_FD_89745 | JGI IMG/M metagenome (GOLD analysis project Ga0116143, IMG submission 89745) | Active sludge microbial communities of municipal wastewater-treating anaerobic digesters from USA - AD_UKC034_MetaG | ecosystem: Engineered > Bioreactor > Anaerobic > Digestate | place: USA...
AAATTAAGGCTGTGTCTGCGAGCACGGCAAAGACGTTCCGACTTCAGCTGCCTCTGGAGTCGCAACCTAAAGGGGCCGATGGTTCTCGCAGACCATCGCCCCTTTTTTATTGAGGTGAATATGGCGAAGAAACGGCCAGCGATTAAGATTAAAAACCTGGAGACCTACCAACATTACAAGCTCAGGAACCCCACATGGGTCAAATTGCACCTCACACTCCTCGATGATCCGGACTTCTTACGCCTCCCAGATGCCTCAAAATGGCACTACCTTGGACTGATTTTACTCGCGAGTCGGCATGCAAACTACATTCAATTTGATGTGAAATACATCACCAACCGCCTTGGATTGACTGAAAAACTAGACTTAACCCATCAATTTTTAAGGGATCATGTGCTAGCATGTAGTGCTAGCATGACGCTATCCCACCGTGCTAGCGCACTTCATTCTATCAAGAAACAAATTTGTGTCTCAGAGACAGAGACAGAGACAGAGACAGAGACAGAGACAGAGACAGAGACAGAGACCCCTATAGTCCCCTTGCAAGGGGACAGGGTTGGTATGAGTGCGTTTGATCAATTTTGGGCCTGTTATCCAAAGAAGGTTGGGAAGGAAGCGGCTCGCAAGGTCTGGGGGAAGATTAAGAACCGACCTCCTGTGATCTACATCACTGAAGCCATCCAACGCGCTAAAGAAACAGAGCAATGGAAAAAGGATAACGGGCAGTTTATTCCAAATCCGGCAACTTGGCTCAACCAAGGCCGGTGGGACGATGAGCCGGTGGAGGTGAGTGGGATGTCTGACCCGCACGGCACACTCGCGGGCATGAAGGCGTTTTTAGAAAGGGGGACGTGATGACAAAAGCGGAATTTTTGAAAGGCTGGACGTTTTTGACCACGCAGCCATGGGGTAAGCCGTATCGTGGGACAAGCCCAGAGGCGGTGATTCAGGTGGAGTTTTATTACAAGCATGTGAACCAAGCCAACCCGGTTGTGTGGGTGGCCGTCTGTGAGCATGCTGCGACGGGTGGCAAGTGGCCGAGTTTGGATGAGTTGAAGCAGAGCTTGACAGCGAACGGGGGATATGTCCAAGCGAATCAGCGATTACTTAGTATGCCGTCTCGCCTCGCCTGGGAGGAATCTCCTGAGCCGTTGAATGCGTGCCTCGCCTACCGGAAGCAGCATGACTATTCCTTCGCAGATGCCTACCTCGCAATCCTCCCGGTCTGGCTTGAGCAGAATGAAGGGCATGAGAATTACAGGAAAGCGAGCACCCTACTTGAGTCAGCAAAGAAAAACTTTGGCTTACCAAGAGGGAAGGTGGGCAATGTGGAGGTGCCGCTATGAGCTATGCCGTGTTTCAGTGCCACACAGAAGGTTGTACCGTGATGATTCGATGCCCAGTCGGGATGGTGTCCCAAGCAAGTCACCAGTGTAAATGGTGCCAAGTAGGCACCGCGTACTATGCGGATGGATCATTAAAGCGCTCGATTCTAGAGCGGAAAGGAACAGTATGACTTGTGCGAAGTGCAGCGGGTTGGTTGCAGAACGGTACGACACCGCCTTACGTGAGCATGAGCGGTACTGTATCCAGTGCGGCTACATGCCGGACTTAGTGTGTCGGCGGGAGGATGGGGCGGATCGTGGCGAGGAACTCCTCTGCGTGAAGTGTCGCGTCGCCCCACGGCATACCATTACGGGACATTACGGCAAAGTGAAGAATGACACCCAGCTCCGCTACTGCGTCGGGTGCCGGGTAGAGCATGCGGAGAGAATGCGGGCGCACCAAAATAAGATGCGGAATGCTAGCGGGAGAAAGTCCGGCCTTGGGAATCTCCGAGTAAGGAGGTTGGTCGTATGATCCATACCGCTATTGATGCCTCAAGCTGCGAGGGAGACCGCTACAAGTTCCTGGTGGCGGCGATTATCCAGCAGGGAGTCAATGATATGTGCTACTTCCGTGGGGATACCCGGTTAGGGGAGTCACAGAAGCTCGTGAAGCAGCAAGCCCGCCATTGGATCATGTGTGGTGATGACCCACGTGGCCAGCGCCCCTGGTCATTTGAGTGGTGCTGCCTAATGGCGGATCGGAACCCGAAGCGGTGCCGGAATGCAATCCGGAGACGGCTGGGCATAAAGGTGGAGCTATGAATAGCCTTACGTTTACCCTGCGCGGCAAGATGAAGTCCGGGAAAAATGAGGTCATGACCACCAGCCGAGGCATGCGCTATCCAAAGGCACAATTTAAGGTGTGGCGATCTGACATGCTGGAGCAGATCGGCTACATCGCGAGGCCATTCGTGGGTCCGGTGGCCCTCGTGGTGGATTATGTACCGCAAGACAAGATCCGGCGCGACGCGCCAGGCATTCTCGATGCAATCTGCCATCTTTTAGAAAAGGCAGGCATCGTGACCGATGACGCGCAAGTCAAAACGATTCACTGGACGGAGTTTGTGCCAGAAAAAGCTGGGCATTGCACCGTGACAATTAAACCGCTTTACAGAGTAAAACCAATAAGCGTATAAGAGGATATATGAAGCGCGGAACACAAGACCATTTCATTGATGCATTAAAAGAAATACGGCGCTCTCGTGCGGCAACCTTGCGCGAGATGGCGAAAGAGCTTGGGGTCTCTGCCTCATATCTTCATGAGCTAGAGAAGGGTACCCGTAACCCATCAGTCAAGAATACAGCAGCCATTGTGCGCTTCTTGAGAAATACGCATGGACGGGTCTCTGAGGAGTATTGGCACACGATTGCAGCACGGACGCACGGATGGCAGGTGTAGTGTGGATGTTATCTAAATAAAGGAGGAGTTCATGAAGAAGCTGGTGGAAGACGTACAAGGGGAGGGGCTTGAGAAATTACTAGGTGACCGCGTGACGTTGTTTTGTGGAAATTATATCTACACAGGGAAGTTGGCTGGCGTAAATGATTCGTGCGTGCTCCTGACTGAGGCTGCGGTGGTCTATGAGACAGGGCCATTTACTGAGAAGAATTGGACGGATGCTCAACCGTTGCCGGGGCCATGGTATGTGATGACTCGGTGGATAGAAAGTTTTGGGGTGCTGAAATGAGGGGGATAAAACAAAAATATAGGAGCAGGAGCGGGAGCGGGAGCAGGAGCGGGAGCGGGAGCAGGAGCGGGAGCAGGAGCGAGAGCTGGAGCTGGAGCGGGAGCTGGAGCAGGAGCGGGAGCTGGAGCTGGAGCGGGAGCGGGAGCGGGAGAAGGAGCAGGAGCTGGAGCGAGAGCTGGAGCTGGAGCGGGAGCTAAACATAGGGAGGCAGCCATGAAACCGGCAGCATGGGAACCGAAAAACGGAGCATACGCAGAGGATGATGAGGAGGACGCCTTAGCGCCTGCGCGTGGGTGTATCAACGCCACGTTGGTAGGCACGGCGCTATGGGTGGTGATTGGGCTCCTGGTGGCAGCCGTGATGCTGCTGGCAGGGTGTACGGGAGGTGAGGGTGCACCAGAGGTGGCGGAGCAATCCGCCCCGCAACAAGTGGCTCCTCCTCCAACACAACCGCCTCCTCCCCTGACGCAACCGCCTCCCGTGGTGGAGCCGCCTCCATCGACGCCTGAGTTGCCGGTGGGCATTTGGCACGGCATCACAAAGCGGGAAGGACGGTCAGTACTGGGGGTGGTGCAGCCGAGCGGGGAGCTGTGGTTTATGACCAGCGTGGTCGGTGCGCCGGACTGGGCGGGGGGCATGGTACACGGGAACATGGAGGCCAAGGGCTCAACCTGGACCATGACGGACGGGCTCTACATCAACCTAGAGCACCAGACAAGGGCAGGGCTGACGGCGACGGGCACGTGGCTGGAGGGGCAGCGGTTGCTGGGGAGTTTTGAGTTGCAATACGACGACCCTTCCCCACGGCCTCCACTGTATGAAACCGACGGGGTGGATTTGATCTACGACACGCGATCGACCGAGGCGTTTGATCTGGCAAAAGCGGTCGGCACGTACCACGGGCTGTTTTTGCCGCTAGAGGAGGTCCTGTTTGACATCCAGGCCGACGGCACGCTCGAGGGATTGACGGCGCGCGGGTGCCGATTCCATGGGCAGGCGACGCCAGTGGGACCGGTGGCCGAAGGGGAGATTACGTTTGAGGGGCCGCCCTGCCTCAACGACCGCGCCACGGTGCGCGGGGTGCTGGGGGTGGATCTGCAGGCAGGCAAAGTGTATGCGGCGGGACTGAGTAGTGACCAGAACCAGGGGTTTGTGTTTATCGGGCAGCGGTAACTTTAACCAGGAGGCGACGATGAATTTTTCGCAAGCATTAGAAGCAATCAAGAGCGGGAAAAGGGTTGCTCGGTCTGGGTGGAACGGGAAGAATATGTTTGTGTTTCTAGTACCCGGAAGCAGGTTCCAGGTAAATCGACCTCCACTGCTTGGGATCTACCCCGAAGGGACAGAAATTGACTATCATGCTCATGTGGATATGCGGACGGCGACCGGTCAAATCGTTCCGTGGCTGGTGAGCCAAACCGATTTATTAGCGGATGATTGGGGGATAGTGGATTAACAAGGAACGGGGGAGCGTGGCGTCCGAAGGGGATGGCGCTAATGCCTAAGGAACCCTTGCAGTGGACCCACTGTATAAGACCACGCTCCCCTTTTTTGTGTTCATTGGGCAGCGATGATGAATAAACTAGACGAGCCAGTGACCAAGGGTGATCTGTTTGCGGTGGCTGGATTGGTCGTGGTTGGGTCAATTCATCCACTTGTAGCCGTTGCTGTGTTTGTGTCGCTATACTTAATCGCTCGGAGTTTGAAGCGATGAGGACGCCACCATGGCCGAGTGTGTGAGGGGGGAATGATGAAAGAGTACAGTGAAGAGTCAGTGCGGTTGCTCCTTGCACTGGCATGCCGGAAAGTTGGTTCACAACAGCAGTTTGCAAAGTTGAACCATATATCTTCTGCCTATGTCAATGACGTTATAAATGGACGAAGAATGCCAGGGAAATCTATTCTTGCGGCATTAGGACTTGTCCGTGTTGTGATGTATGCGAAGCAAAAGAGGTAACCATGCCACGGACGCCGGATCGGTTTGAGAAAACGGTACGACGTGCTGCACGAAAGGACGAGTGGGGGATGCTAGTGCTGGACTCCAACGAGGTGATCGACCTCCTCCGCGCCGAACATCGGTGGTTTCGAGACCGTATTAATGAGCATCGCCGGTCGATCAATGCCTTTAGCGATAAGGAACTCGATGAACGGTTCAAGGCTGGCTACAGTCAGGCCTGCGCTGAAATGTTAAACCTACTCACCCAACGGCGGAAATAGGAGGCCCCATGTTTACCATTCAAGAAACGATGGTGACGCACGAGTATCTCTTACTGGAAGATGGCTGCGAAGTGGGCACCATCGGGAGGCCTGGCCAGCCGGAGCAGAACAAGGCGCTGGCTGAGGCGATCGTAGAGAAGTTGAACCGGGAGTAGGGGAACTGGTGCAGGGAGTGCCCCTAATGGAGTGGATGGGTCTATTGAAGCGTTGATATTGGGGGCTAGGTACATGGAACGCGTGGCTGAAAGGCCCTGCACCACTTTGGAGGGGAGGTGATGTGACATGATGCCAGTTCATTGCAGTCATCCGATACGGTATCCCATGCCAGCTGGAGGGACTTCTGTTTATGGGTTCACCTGTGGAGCTTGCGGGGCCTACGTGCCCTGAGGGGGCCGCGCATCCTAGCCACGCGGACAGAGGGGAGGGGAGATGATTCAACGGTGGAACAATATGAGCGAGGATAACGACGGAGAGTTTGTGCTGTTTACTGACCACTGCGCCGCCCTCGCCGAGAAGAAGGCAGAGATTGCCAAACTGAAACACGAGCTGAAACAGGATGAATACAAATTCATCCGCAACCACAATGACTACTATAAAGAGCTGTGTGGGATGCGCGAGCAGATCCATCAACTCCAAGCCGAGCTGGACCAGGTGATGGGGGAGGCAGTGTTCTTTGCGAAGGCCTCAACGGTCTGTATGTGTCAGGATGTGCCAATGGCGAGAACTGCGGCCCACGAATATTTGCAGCGAGAAGAAGTCCAATCCTGGCGAGCACGGCAGGGAGCACAATAATGTGGCCATGGAGTACGATTCGAGATCTCCGGTGCCGACTCCAGCAAGCGGAGTCGCGAATCGAAGCACTGCAGCGCATGGATTTGATCCGCGACATGCTCTACCGCACGTATGCCCATGAAATCCGTGGAGCGCATAAGGGGATTCGGCGGCTGGTAGAGAAACTGAAGCGGGCACGGCAGGGGAAGGAGCCTAAGCCATGACTCCCATAGAGAAAAGATTGATCGTATTTGCACAATGGGTTATCTCCGAACTCCGTGAGCATTTAGGGTCAGATTTAGATGGGGGAGATGCGCAAGATAAACTTGAAGAATTAGGGCTATTAGTACGTGTGCCAGTTGATGCTCCGTGTGGTGAGTATTGCCACTGCGCTGAGTACGATGATGAATTTCCGACCGAATGCCTACGCTTAGTTGATGGAGTAAAGCCATGACCAGGAAGGAAGAATTGGAAGAGCGAGCAGAGAATCTTGAAACACAAATGAACAGCTCTGCCCAGTTATGCAGTATGGATATTTTAGAGGCCCTCCTCCAAGTTGAGCGGGAGTGCTGGCGTAAGATCATCGATGAGATTCGCTATCGTCATCATACAGTACGGATGAATGAGAAATCGTTAGAGGAATGGTGCCGTGACCAGCTCAAGGAGGTGGAGGGATGACACCAGTGGTCTGGCTTGTCGCTATTATCCCGATAATTATCCTCACGCACATCTGGCCAACGAAAAGTTGGCGCGATGTGTGGGTGAGAATACTACTCGTGAGTTTGACCGCCTCTATGGCGAGCGTCGTAGGAGGTAAATCATGACCCGGCGTGAGGCGTTGGAGGAAGGAGCAATAGAGCTATGACACACCTATTCAAATATCTCAGTTGCGGAGTGCTGTGTGCGGTGGCTGGAGCCATGTTCGCGTGGTTGGTGTTGGGCAAGACTGATTCAAACTGCAAGCTCAACGCGATTGACCATCAGCAGGTCGAGGCGTTGCGTGCGAACTTTGCCAATAGCGAGCGGAATAATATGATTCTGGTTTCTCAACTGGCCGAGGAGCGACTCAAGAAAGTGTCGAGCTTAGAGCGGGAAGTGGAAAGTATAAAAGTGTTGGCAGCACAGGTCAAGCCGGTGGAGCAGGCGGTAAAGGTGAGTCCGCACGAGACGGAGCAGACCAGAGCGGATGGAGTCACGCTTTGGCTACGGGACAGCCTCAACCAGGCCAAGACCGCCTGGCGTGGGGCTATGAGAGTGCCATAGGGCTACTTCTTTATGTGACCGGCAAGACGGAGTGCATCGGCCAGGGTGACTCCGTTGCGTGAAGAAGATCCAACGACACGCCCTAACGTGAGATCAAAACACGTTTTGAGCTGAAATGGTCCAGCATAGAGCCATGCCCAGGTGAAATCTTTAGCCTCTTGCCATCCTGGCTGTTTCTTGTTCCGCTCTGGGGTATCGATGCCCTCTTCTCGAATATGCCAGATTCCAAACGGATCAAGGTTGAGCGTGTAGGTATCGCCGTCGTAGTTGTAGAGGACGTGCCTTGGTTCCAGGTCCACCGTCAGGCACGTGGCGGCATGAGAGCGGGTTGCAATCATAATGAGAAAGAGAAACACCAATGCAATGATGCACAGGAACGCCAGCGCCATTTCAATGGTCAGTGGAGTCCGGTCTTTCCATCTCATTCAGCAATCTCCCGTTGGTGCACATGAAACGCGGCGTTGATCGCCTTCTCCTGCTCCACGTACTCCGTCAATCCACGGTGCGCGATGAGGGAATCGCCGAGTCGAGCTGTAAGAACTTCGATTCGACCGAGGAGCTGAGCGCAGGTAGCGGGTCCTGATCCTTGTAGAGCAGGCTCTGCGGGGGATCGGTCATTTTCGGGCACACCACGATAGGGGATGGCGTTGAGCACCCGTGCCAACTCATCGACGCGAGCAGTAAGAGGCTCAGGGACCAGACAGGTTTGTGTCTCAACATATTTCACCTCAGTGTCAGGATGATGTACTTTCAAGGCGTCGATGTAGGAAGAGAGCCGCTGATTCTCTGTGTCGCGGTCGAGAACCTTACGCCGCTCTTGGATAAAGTTTTTGTAAAACCGATCCTTTTCGGCTGCAGTACGTTCGACCACCTCTAAGAGCTGGTCGTACTGGGTCTGCTCCACCATCCTAACCGTTTCCTGCTGCGCTTGAACTTCCTCCGCATGTTCAGCACGGATCTGGTCTCGCCCTTCAGAGCGGAGGCTTTCTTTATAGAGGTACCAGCCTCCAGCCAATATGGCAGCCAAGAGAATAGGGCCACCGATCCGCGCTGCAAGTGGAAGAGCCGTAAACACACCTATCTCCTCTTCTTTCGTGCTGAGGCATTCTTGTTCGTATTGCTATTGGCATTTACACTGAGCTGCCCTTGCCCTTGTGTGAGCGTATCCCCGCTCATCGCAAGGCCTGCTCCAATCGATCCGCCGATAATCGCCGCCTCAATTGGCCCTTTGTAGAGCGTGGCAATTGGCTGGTCGCTGGCCTGGACGTACTCGGTGGCAGGCGTGCAGTCCATGTACTGGCTGTGCTCCGCCCCGTCTTTGCGCAGCTCGGACAGATCTTTTGCGCTGATCTTCTGCCGACACACAAAGACCCCTTGCGCATGGGGCTGGCCTGCCGTCCAGCGGTCATTGACCAGTGACCGCGAGACCACGTACCGCCCTTGGTCCATAAAGGCCACTTCCTGGAGGCCGGATGAACAGCCTGCTAGCAGCACACCAACGCACAGTACAAAACTTCTCATGGCTCCTCCTTTACTGGACCTGCTTTCGCAATTAAATTGGTTTTCTCTCCGCTTTGCTGCGTCGTGCCGACCCAAAACAAGACACAGGCACTGGTTAACCCCGAGAGCTGACCGAGCATATACACCAATGTCTCCTTGTTCCCTGCAGGGATCTCGAAAAAGTAGAGCAGCGCAATTGCGACCATGAAACTGACCGTCATCGAAACCGTGAGGGCTCCAATGAACCAGAGCACTACACGGATTCGCGGCTTACCTATTACCGCGTCGCTCATGGATGCCTCCTACTTCACACACGCGATGCTTTTTTCAGCCTTCGTCAGATTCCCGTTATTCCAACAGAGATAGCGCGTAGTTTGCTGCATGCTTTCCGTGAGCTGCTGCGTGGCAACCTGATGATCCTCTGATATTTTCGCAGTGCTCCGAATCGCTTCAGAGTTCAGCTTGACCGCTTCCAGGATCGCATCCATCTTATCTGAATTCCTATCCCGCACGTAGCCCAAATCCTTGGCAATCATCAAGATACACAAGCCGACAACAAAAATAATAAACAACTGTGTGACGGTCAGGCGGGTAAAAATCACAATAGCTTGAACCCATCGTGGGGAATGGTTGAGCTGTTCTTCCCATTTCACGCTTTCGTCAGTCCCAGGCATCCTACCAGCCCTCCACTAGTTGTTCTACTGGCGAGTCAGCCAGGTCTCTTTTTGCACTCAAATAGGACATGTCGGTACATCTGATCATGGCCAAACGGCCTCCCGCAGAATCTGCAATGGTACTGCTTCATACGTGCTCGCTTTGCGGTGGTTCCTTTGGATCAAACTCTACGTGTAAATGCTCGTTCGGCTTCCCATCGCTTTCATAGACCACATCAAACTGAGCACCGAGCCGGTCTTTAATTTTCTGGATGATCCGGTCTTTCTTGTACCGCACATCGATATGCTTGGTCCGAAGGTCGAGCGCACAGCCTTTATAATGCAGGCTGTTCGGCCCGTGCCGAGAATCGTTTGCGCTGGTAATCACACACGGGTATCCATCCTCGGTAAAGACCTGCTGAATGATGGAATAGGCCACCCCCCAACACGGATGCAGCCCACGCAGATCAACGCCTGGTTTTAACATCAGAATCCCACGCCTCCTGCTTGTTGGTCAATGATGTCTATCCTGCCAAGTACATAGGTGCCGGTAAACGCCACCCCGCCCTGCTTCGCCGCTCGGATCTCGGTAAAGCCGCTCGCCGTGGGGCTCACGCGGACGAGATAGCGGATCATCACGCAGCCGTTGCCGGGCAGCGTGATCTGCGGAACCTGCGAAGCAGTTAAGATCGTCCCCCCAGCAATTGCAGAGCACCCATTTTCTAGTACGCGGTAGGTGATGAGGAAGTTATTCAAAAACTGCTGCCCCCCCGTGCCCCACATGTACAGATTTGACGCAGTTAGGGTATTTGGGATTTGCAACCAGTCGCCCACGCCGTTATCTCTGGCCTCGATGCGGAATGCGGTTTGCTCGCAATCGTCACACTCGATCTGCACGACTATCGCCACCGCTCCACCCTTCACGACTTTTTTGGTGTTGCTCGGCGATGGAAGGATTGTTGGCCCGCCGCCAACGGACGGGCGGAACACGTCCTCGAACTGTACCGCTGTTTGCGAGAAGGTGCCCGCCGGATCATCCGGAGGCGCTTGCGTGGCTGCATAGAGATCGGCGCAACTCTCGACTGATCGGTAGAGCTCAAAATTTTTGTACACCGCTGCCGGGCCGTTCGTAAGTCCAGGCAACCGGCCAAGCTCGAAATTGCCGGGTAGCGTGTAGGAGGTGACGCTCTTGACGCCGCCTGCCGACATCGAGGCCTGCCCGTTTTTGTAAAGTGTCACAATATCGGTGGTCGCGTTGGCCACAACGCAGATATGCTGCGGGCCGACATCGACGGTGAGATCTCCTGCTGTGCCATCGCTTGATGTTTGGATACCGAGCCGCCAGGTACCCCCGGCCATCGAAATATAGAATCGCTCTTCAACTGGAGCGGCATCGAGCGGCACACCAAACACCGTGCGAGTAAGTGATTCATTGCCCGGTTGAATGTCCACCAAAAACCCAATCGTCAGACTTTGCGTTGATGGATTCACCCCGGACCCATACGGGATCGAGAGGTTCTGCGTGTTGCTCCCCGACATAAAAATCCCGCCGCCAGGTATCCAGGAGACGCTGTTGTTCAGCGTGCCGTTGCCACTTGCCCCAAGCGAGCCAGTGTTCGCCGCAGTGGTGCCAGTGCCTGCAGTGAACAGATATTCAATGTAGCTCCCGGCTGGTGGCCCCGATGGCCCACTGCCTGTACAGTTATTGGTTACGGCCAAACTTGTAAACGAGAAGATTTTTTGATGCAGGCCTGGGTACGGCCCGATGTTGTCGTTGGCGGTCCAGGTGCCAGAGGCACTGTTGTAGTCGAGCGTCCAGTTTTGGTTAGCCGCCTCGCATGCATCCCCGCTGATGCCTGCCACGGTGATTTCGATCTGTGAATCAGTCCCCGCCACCTTGGAGACTGAGGAGGCCGTTGGAGAGCCAGGGCACGCTGAGCCGGTGCAGTTGATCGTCACCCCAGCAGTCGAGAGGTTTTGAATTGGCGTGGCCGTATTCTGCGGATAACTGCACGTGATTTTGTTAGCCGTGATGGAGCATGTCGGATTCGCCAGTGTTTTGAACGCCCCGACCACGTTAGTGGAGTTGTTCGGGAATTCGTTGCTGCGAGCGATGTTGACCGGAGAAGAGGCGGTGAGTCGAAAATCAGGGATGCCTGAGAGCGTAGCTCCTGCGCTCACAAACGCGGGTGCGCTGACATTGGTGACGTTGCCTGATTGCGTGTAGTTCACCCCTTCTGTCGCCCCACCCGCAATGAAATCCGTACTCCCTGGCGAGCTGGTAGCATAGTGGTGATTGTTGCGAATCTGAATCCCGGTCGGCGTAGCCCCTGATGTCGTAAAGAAAATCGCGGACGAGTTTCCGGTTGTCACCTGGCGGTTTTCGTAGAAAATATTATTTTCGAGCCGCAGGTTGTTGCTGAGACTGCCCCAAACGATATAGCCTGGTCCGTAGTTGGTGTAGCCGATGGTGTTATCAGAGACCACCCAATCCGCCGCACCCGCAAAGTCCGTGCTGGGATGTTTGGCTGGGTCATAGGCAGATGACGATGAGCCGTTTTGCTGGATCCCACCACCGGTGATGTCATAGATGAGATTATTCGTGATCGTGTACCGGTTGCCGTGCAGATACAGGCCATGGATCCCAGTGCAACTAGTCCCCCCTGAGAGCGCACACGTGGTATTGCCTCGGTCATCAATGATGTTGTTGGCAATGATGTTGTCGTGCCCGCCGATTCCGAGAATGCCTTGTCGGCCAGAGGCATGCAGCCAGTTATTGGTGATGATCGAATTGTGGAGGTTGTGAAATTTGATCCCCTCCCAGCCTCCAGTAATCTCGAATCCTGAAATTGTAATGTAGCCAATCGCAGCAGCCACGCCAGATGAATGCAGAATGAGAATGCGGTCCGTAGAGACCTCCGGCGCAAACGCAATCAACGGCGCTTCGCCAGGATAATTAAGTAACTGGATCGGAGCCCCCGCCGTCCCAGACCGATTAAATCGTATCCCACCAGATTCGGTATACGTTCCCCCGCGCACCAAACACGTATCCCCAGCCACCATCAACGAGACACAATGCGCAATGGTGCGTTTCGGGGTCGATTCGGTCAGTCCGTCATTGGCGTTGTTGCCGGTTGTCGAGACATAGTAGGTCGCTGCCTGGGCTGACGACGCCGCCGCGAGCATGATCAGTAGCACGATCAATTGAACCATGGGGTTACCTTTCTCCTGGCTGCACCGATGTCGCGAGCCTGCCAGCTATCCCATGTGCAGTTACTCCCCGCCGAATCGGCAGCGTAGCGCAACCCACCGTAGAGGCCAGTGGTGATTGTGGCATCGGTCACACTGAGAATTTGGACGTCATTGCTGCGAGAACTGATGGTGGTGCCAACCATCCGCACGGCTAATCGGTCGCCGTCAACCCAGTCGGTGCCGTCCGATGCTAATGTCGTTGATGAGCCGGTGACCGTACGAATCAGCGACACGCTGCGCCCGGCTGATGAGGTGATGACCGCAGCCGTGCGATAATAGGTGTCCGCCGCGTCGTTCGTCGTGCGCCCAATGACTGAGCATGCCATCGAAATCCCGCCACCGCCTAGCGTGGCTGTCACGGTGATCGCACTCACCTCATGGTCGGCTGTCGAGACAGCCGCTTGTGCATAGACGGAATTGGTTGCGCTATCGACGCCGACGGCTTGGTTAGACACAATGTTGATCGCGGTGCCGGATTTATCAACCCAGGTATGCACGCACGTGAGTGAACCGGAATCCGCACAGTCAAATGTTTCGGTCGTGAGGGTAAGCGCGTGCGCCACCGATACCAGGCCATCGAGCACTGCGTCAGCCACCAGCGCCCCGCGTTCTTTCACCACCGCCGCGAGCCCTTTGTAGTAGAGATCGCTCGAGAGGCTGGCCACCTCTTTGACCATCGGCCTTGATGGGCTGAGGATGATTTCGTAGTCTTTCCCTGCCTTCGGGGATGGCAGGCGAGGAATGACCAGCTCCTTAATCGCGTCTTCGACTGTGTTCCCGCGAATCACTTTCCCGGCATCGCGAGCAATGTCGGCCTTCGCCCCGGCGCGAATGGTTGCCGAGCGATCCGCGCCAATCACCACTATGCCGGTTGTATCGTTGGGTAACGAATCCGACTCACACAACATCAGCCCCGGCTTGGTGACATCATCACGCAGATCCACATTCCCACGCCCGTCCAGCAGCTCTGAGATCGCCCGTGAGCGGTAGGGATTGGTGTCGGAGCCATCGCCGTCGGTGGGGCAGAGATAGACCTCGGCCTGGACCGATTGAGCAAACAGCAATGTCAGTACAATCCACAGCATCAGAACCCCTTGCTGATTTTGTAGTGAATATCCATCTGGACGATCTTGATTCCAGCCACGGTTTCCGTTGTGCCAGCGGCGTTGGTCTGGGCTTGGAAGCCGCAATAGTTGCCCCCCGCTGGAGTCCCATTGATCGTGATCGCAGCGGTCGTGGCGCTAGCGGGATCGTTCTGGCTACAGGCTGAGCCGCCGCACGAGCCGGATGAACCGAAGGTGATGATGGCAGATTGCTCACCGGTTGTGGAAATGGTGGTACCCACGGCGGTTCCAGCTGGCCAGCACTCGCCGGAGACATCGACGCGAAAGGCGTTGGCCGGGGTCGCGTTGGTGTTAATGACCGTGATCGTTGCCGTGATCGTTCCGCCGTCCCAATTCGGTGGCATCCTGAACTTTCGATAAAACCCATCGCTATCTGAGGCGGTAGTCGTGATATAAGGATCGACCAGCCCTCCACTGACCAGCGCGGTATCTGTTACCAGCGTCGAACTGCCACGCGGATAGAGCATATCGGCAAAGAGCGGAATGGTTTTGACTGGGCGCTCTCCTGATGTCCAGGTATATTTGTCGTTATCCGTGCTTCCTGGGGTAATGGTGAGCATGCAACGGTCATTCACAATGCTGTAGGCGCACCAATTAAACCCACTCCAAATATAGGTTTTTACATTCCCCAGCGTCTCTGGCCGAATCAGGCCCCCAAGCGTCGAATCTTCATAAATGCACAACGGATTGACCCCACCGCCAATACAGAGGGCATTAGCAAAGGCATTGGCCCAGGTCACCTCTTTGGTCGTGCTGACAGTCGGCCATCCGGTGACCCCACCACCCCCAGAAGTCACCACGGCCACCCAGTTGCTTCCATCCCAGAGACAGAGCGTTGTTTCTGTGCCCCCATCTGACAGGCAATCTCCCGATACAGTGTCATCGATAATGAGCACGGCCTGATTAAGGCTTGGGGATGGAGGGAAGGCATCCGCTCCTGTCAGTCCGCCTGCGGCCACTGCGTCATAGAGGGCAATCCGTCTCGTATGGGCATCGTTGAATAACAGCCCTGTTTTCCGGTAGGTCACATCATATGCCCCATCGGCGGCATAGAAGGAGACCACCCCATCCAGGCTGGTGGTGAACGGGTTACTTTTCGCGGTGCTGCCATTGTCGGAGTAGATCGACGCCAGCGTGGTTGTCCCTGCGAGATAGACCGAGACGGTCGCTCCAGAAATGGCCCGTCCATTTTGGTCTTGCAGGACGTTGGTATAGTGCTCCATGGCCCATGATGGGGCAGCAAGCAGCAGGAGACTCATGATCAGACTGGCGCATAGTTTAGACATAGATGAACCACCTAAATGAGCCCAAGTCAGCGACACTTGGGACGTTAAAAGTTGTACTCCCGTCTCCCACTCCGAACGTGGTGCCAATGGCTGCGAATAATGCACTCTGCGTCGTGCGAGAGACTGCGGACCCATCGCACGGTAAGGCAATGTCCGTATCAAACTCTAGAAAAGCCGTTGCGAGCGCCCCAGTCGGGAGCAGGTTAAGTCGGTTGTTCATGTTGACCGGCCCGGAGAATTTGGCCACTTCCCCCGCAAATTGGCGTGATGGCACGCTGAGCGCAACGGAGTCAAGCGCCGAGAGAGAGAGCCCGGTGACGGGATCAACGAGCGAGGTCGCGGCATCAAGGTAAATGCTCACGATGAGGGCATAGCCCGTCTCAGGCAGATGCTCAGTCGTCACAATGGACCCTGTTCGAGCAGTGCCTCCAATGATCTTGACTCTTCTTCCCGGAGAGAGTAGCGACCCATCCCATGTGGGCAGCCCTACCTGGAGGTCTCGCCCATTTTGCGGAGAGCAGCGCGGGAAATGCCGCAAGCACAACAGTGCTCCACTCGGCAGGGTTTGGTATGGCAGTCTGCCCGCCTCCACCCGCATGTATCCCGTTCCATCGGCGCACTTCCGCCCCAGCGCTTGTGGTGAGCACCGCGTCCACCGTCTCGCCTGCCTGCAGGAATATCGGGGTTGTTGGAAACCCAAGTTGGCCCACAGGAACCGGGTTCGCAATGGTTAATCCGCTCCCGTTGTAGATCGTGCGGAGCGTGGCCGTGCCTTGCGTAAAGACCTTGATGAGATACCCCTCCGCTGCTGCACTCTCCAAGAGGTGCTGGCCGTTAAGAATGGGGGCAAGGAGATAAAAATTGCTCATGCGTACCTGATCACATAGCGGATGTTCGTTGCTAGATTGGCAATGTTGGGCACCTTGAAGAACCCAGGCACTGCCGATGCCCCGAAATTTCCTACAAGTGCATCGGCCAATACGGGATACAAAGACTCCTGATGATCAGCCCCATTACAGAGCAGTGTTCCAGGTGGAGGATATGCCACCCCCGCATAAGGATAGAGAAACCCAACCGGAATCAAGTTGAACGCTTTATCAACTGGGATGGTCACGGGGCCTGAGAAATTCGTGGTCATCCCTGTATTGTAGCCAGACGGCCACGAGCTGCCGGACGCACTGAGGAAGCTATAGGACACCGCCGAGAGCCCTGCATCTAGCACAGTCGAATCAGGGGAAATGGTCACCGTCGTGACCGAGGAAAAGGCAACAGCGGTAATCGTCGCATAGACGGTGCCACCTGACACCACCGCTTTGATCCTCCTCCCTACATGGTAGAGCGCCGTCTGATTGCCCGTGACCGAGAACTGCGTGGAGGAAATATAGGTTGGCGTGGTTCCTGACGTCCATTCCGAGGCCAACACTTGCGCATTAGGGGCAACGAGCGCCACATTGTCCACTGGGGGTGTGATCTGAATCGTCGGCGGGTCGCTGTCCAACGGGTGCGCATAGACAAATTTGTAATTGAAGGCTGAATCTAGGTAGATCGACCCTGGAGGCCAGCCATCAGACCCAAGCGTGATCGGGTTGGGATGCTGCGAGCTGCCGTTAATCGCTGCATACACCGTCGCCTTCTCCGTCGAGGCAGCTTTGTAGATATAGAGCTTGTAGCCCGAGGCCGCCTGCAAATTCGCCAGGATAAACGGGGCGTTCCCAAATGGTGACCAGAGGATACTCATTCGTAACTCATCCCTTCTGCTGCGCCCAGTGTCGCGGGAGGAAGATACCGCCGTAGCGCGTTCTTGAATTCAGGGTGCAGATTATTGAGCACGCCAGGGTCAGCCCCATGGTTCAGGTAATGCTTTGCCGCGAGATAGTTTCGGATGCTCGGAATCATGAATCGAATAGCACTGACCGGGCTTGATTCGGCCTCAACGATCTTCTGCCCCATCAGGCGTTCAGCGGTCCCCGATGAGCCAATATAGGGCATGGTTTCGCGCATCACCCTGGCTGCATCAGAGACCTGCTGCAGGCGTTGCGTGGTGGGCGTTGGCTTGCTCCCTGGGCGCTGCCTGCGGAATTGCTCAGAGAGCACCTTATTCGGGCTCACGGTTCCGCGTACCGGGTCGGTCGCCCGCTCTAAGGCACGAATGGCTGAGAGATCTGTGCGGGCATCGCGAAAAGCACGAATGGTATCCGGGGTTACCCCACTTGATCCCGTCTTGGCCAGCTCCGAAAGCTGCCGGTCCAGGAGATTTTCCATTGAGGTGGCGAGCTTCCCGTATTCCTTCGCCGTATACTGCTGTCCTGCCTTCCCGGCATCAGAGGCTAACGTTCTGACATCTTGCAAATGTTCAAGGAATGCGTCGCCAGGGAGTGCGCCATTTTCACGAATTTGCCGAGCGGTCCGCGCGACATCGCGAGACTTAGTAGACTTCGCGAGTCCCATCAAGTCGTCCAGGTATGCAGCGTCCTCAGCAATGCTCGGCACCCTGGCAATGGGTGCATAGGCGGCGTTCGCCTTATCCCGTGCCGCCCCAAAGATCGCTTCGGTCGGCTTCTGCCCTGGGGCACCTAGGACTTTTGACGCCGCCTCGTCAATCACGTCTTGCTGTGCTTTCCTGCGGGTCGCAATTAAGTTGGAAGACCCCGGCGAGGAGAGAAACCCCTCCTCTTTCTGTAAGAGGTACCGATCCTGCGTGCGCTGCGCGGGCGTCAGCGCTGCACCCCCCTTGAACCCTGCCGCCTCAGCCCGTTTTGTCAAATCCTTCAGCTCTGGCTGGATCGCTGGACCGGACCGCGTGAGCCGGTTTGCCACTCCGGCAGCTCCCGCCCCGAGACCGGCCCCCATCGCCCCACGCATGGCCCTCGCCACAAGTTGATCTTGGGTGTCCGTGTTGCCTGTATTGACGGGCTGCGCAGCTTCAAATGCTCCAGTGGTAAGGGCGGCACGCCCAACTGATCCCGGCGCTCCGGTCACAGTGCGCATGGCCGCAGCTGCCGCTGGGGCTGCACGTCCTGCCATCCCGGCCACCGCTCCAGGAACGGCAAACTGAGCAATGGTCCCGGCCACGTTCCCGATCTTCCCCGCTGGAGACGCGAGCGCGGGTCCGTACTCCTGTTCCATCCGTGCGATTTCATCATTCACCGCCTGTTTGGCCGCATCGTTTCCGCCGACATAGGTCGCCAACTGCTTCAAGCCAAGGTAGGTTCGTTTCAGGGATGACATCGCGCCTTGCGCAAACTGATCGCCAAGAGAGGCCGCTGCCGAGGGGAAATCGTGCACGGCAGGCTGTGCTTGTTCCTGCGGGGTAAACCGCGCACGCCCCATCGGGCGTGACTTTGCGGGAGGAGCCTGGAGGGCCTGCAGGTCCTCAGGGCTCACCGGCTCCCCGGTTTCGAGATCAATCCACCCCATTGCGATTACTCCTGGAAAAACACCCGTCCGTTGAGCACTTGAATCTTCCCGGCCTCACGCTTTTTGAGAATATCCGGTGCCGTGAACCGCTTGCGGAGCTTCGTCCAGGCCTCAAGCGGGATCGGATCGTTTTCATACATGGACACTTTCCCGTTCTGCGTCTCGGCACTGTACCGGGGGTTCTTCTGCATCCATTCCCGGAACATGCTCCTGGCCCCGTCGAGCGTCCCGCCATGTTCAGCGGCCCAATTCTCCAGGAACTGCGGTGCGGCTTGCGTCGCTTCGGCCAAGTTCATCACATTGACCATCGCCTTACGGTTCGTATCTGGAGAATTGGTCACACTGGGGAACATATCAGACACAATCGCCAACTCGGGCAGGGTGTTCATGAGCTGACTCTGCCCTTCCTTTTTCAGCACGTCAATCATTTCGTTACGCCACTTCTGCAGATTGTCGTTATCAGCGGACATCATCCGGAGCGCCGTCTCCCCGCCTGGAACCTGCCCGAGCCGGTTCCCGATGTCCTTTGTCGCCAGTAAGTTCATGAGGTTCTGCATGGTGGGCATGTGCATGGCGAACTTGCTCGCGTCCGCATGGGCGGATTCAATCGCCCCTTGGGCCAACTCGACCTTCTTTGCGCTGGCCTTCCCCTGCAACTCCTGCTGCATTTTATACGGCAGCCCTGCCCCGATCCCTTGTGCGGGCTTCTGGCCTGTGGCCTTTGGGCGTGGGGCGGGAGCAGCTGGAGGGGCATGGGGCACCGGTGCCGCTGGCGCGGGTTGCCTGGTGACCGGCTGTTTCCCGCCTGCCAATTCATCCCGGTACGCCTTGGCTTGCGCGAGTTCCGCGTTGAGGTCTGCCATTTCTTGTGCTGCCGAAGCGGGATCAATATCTCCCGTGGCTTGCCGTTGGGCAAGGTCCTTCCTGGCCTGTGAGAGCGTAAAGATCCGTTCATGTGCCTTATTGAGTTCGGCTACTTCGTTCTTCCTCAGCTCTTCCCGATGTTTAGCTTGATTGAGATAGGTGTCCTCGCCCTTGAGGCGCAACTCCCGCCGGATCTTTTCGTCTTCGAGGGGGGAGGTCCCCTTGTATTTCATGACCGGCCCACGATTGAGGTCAAATTCAGTTTCGTATGAGCCGCCGGTGAGATTATCGAGCCCCGTCCCCATCAAGGCCTGATCGAGTTTGCCAAACTCTTCTTGGGGGCCTCCTCCGCTCACGCCCTGTGAGGGAATGGCAGACCCTTCAAGCGAGGAGGGCCGTGCTAATGCATTCGCAGGACGTGCCCCGCCCCCCATCATGCTTGGCAGCATCTCCTTCCACGCAGCCATCTTCGTAGCCATCTCGGCTTGCTTGAGCTGTTTCGCCCGCTCGATTTCGTGTGGGAGCATCCGCAAGGCGCGTTCTTCCTCCATCCCCATCATGGCCCGCTGCCGTGCCATTTCACGATCCAGTAAGTATGGCTGAGCCGCGAGGGCCTCACCTTTGAGCGCCAACTCTGGGTTGCCGGAGTTGTACAGCGCCTTGACCGCATCCGGACGGATGGCGTTCGGGTTGTCTTCAAACCCCAGGAGTAAATCCCCCTGCCCGAGCTGGGCTAAGGCTTGCCGCTCCCGCTCACGCTGGGCTCTGGCGCTTTGGGCGTCGTAGGCCTGCCCCATCCCGCCCCAGAGCGACATCCCGGCCCCCATCGCCTGCATCGGGTCGTAGGTCTGCCGAAAGTAGTTCATTTGCCGTAGACTCCTAACCAGTTACTATCGTAGGCTTGCGTCGAAGGGCCGCTCTTCCCGAACAATCCGCCCAGACTGGAGAAGATATTTGACCCGCCACCGGCCCCCATAGTGCCCGCCGCTCCCATTGCCATCCCACCGAGTCCACCAAGATAGTTCCCCCAGACGCGGTTTGATGCGCCTGGATCCATTTGGCTGGCAATGTTGGACTGGAGCCCTGCCCCGCCAAGGCGCGTATTCGCAATCGCATTCCCGGTACTGGTGACCAGCCGCCCGTTCAGGTCGGCCCCTTGCATCGCTAAATTGCCGTACTGCCCCGCCCCCTGCATGCCAAGATTCCCATGAGCGAGCGCCGCCTGTTCCCCCATGCCCACATTCCCCTGTAAGAGTTGCCCCTTCTGCAGATAGCGATTAAAGGCGTTGCCGTATTCCTGGCTCCCCATATCCTGGCCGTACTGCGTGAGGGCGCGGAGGGTATCTCCGCTCCCCAACATCCCGGATGCGGCTGCATTCCCCATGATGGCATTGGAGCCAGACTTGAGCCGGAAATCATACCCAGGGTCCATATAGTCCCCCGGTTGGGTCCCCATGTGCTGCGAGAGGGCGTTGAGCTGTTCTTTTCCAAAATTCGTATACGGGTTGAGCTGCGCTTGCGCTTGGCGTTGCGCATTGACCAGATAGTTCTGCGCGTCGTCCGTCTCGCCCTTCGCAAACTTCTGCGCCTCAAACCCGGTACGGTTGAGGTAATCTTCAGCCCCAGAGGCCGCGACTTGCGCGTTGCGCATTTGAGCTTGCTGGAGCTTGAGCTTCTGCTTCTCGGCATTGGAGCCGAAGAGACTCCCCAGTGCCCCCATCCCCAGCCCCGCCGCCCCAAGTCCTAACATCATTGGTAACATGGTCGCCCTCTCTTATGCGTTCGTGCCATCTGCCAGGACATACTGCGTCACCGTCTTGGCCCACACCGGTTTTCCTAGCGTCGTATCGAAAAACATGAACCCAACAAACGGCGCTGGAGAGGGCCGCTGCGCAGTGGTCCCGGTCGCGGTCACTGCGTTAAAGGCTGAGACGAATTGGATAAACCACCGCCCCCATTTTGGCCCGTCCATCGGTTCACCCTGGGGCGGGAATGCCATCGTGATCATGCGTAGTTCGGCTCCATCTCTAAGTAGGCCCCGGTGACACGTCGCGGGATTGGCTCGGTGATGCGGAGCCGGACAGCAATATCACGGCCCGCCCCAAACTGCATGGTCCGCACCCGCTTGAGATACTGCCCCGCCCGTCCAATACTCACATGGCGCACAATCGGCCACGTTCTGCCCCCGTCTTTGCTGACCGAGAGGATTAGGTGCGGGTTACTCCCAGGCTCGACGGCATTGCCGACCCCGTTCTCCATGTCAATCTGGATGCCGTGCATCGTAATATGGTCGCCTTCTTTAAGAAGGTGCTGGCTCGTCACCTCAAAGGGGAGGATGCCTCCATTCTCGGTATAGATGCCTTCATCCATCCGCGAGAGCCGACCGGTGAATGCATCCGAAACATAGGTAGCCCCTCCGCTGGACACTGCAAAGAGCCCCCGATAGTACGGGAGCCCATCACTTTCCCGCTTTGACCATTGCCCCGAATGTCCGTCATAGACCCATGTGGAGGCCACGGCATAATCGGTTGACGGGGCCGTCACCTGAAAGAAGGAATGCCCATCAATGGAATAGCTGGTGCAGATCGCGGAAATCGCTACGCTTGGCGTCAGGGAATCACTCACCCCAGGGTCGTCCACGGGCTCAATGGTGTAGCCGTTTGCCCGATAGATCCCGATGTCGCCACCCTCATGCCCCACAAAAAACACACTCTGCCCTGACTTGGCATGCCCCAGCTCGGAAACGCCCCCGATCTCGGTATTGGCCGTAGCCGACGGCTGAAACCCCAGCGCCCCAGGAATCGACGAAGGGACCGCCCCCCACCATTCCACCGAGCCGGACCCAATAATGAGCAGATCGCTCGCATACCGCACCACGGCAATGATGGAATCGGGGCTGGCAGACGGCTCAAAGAAGTTCAACCCGTCCCATGATTTCCCGTCTTTAATGTCACTCGCGTACACCCGCCCTTTATTTTGGCCAGTCACGACATAGACCCAGAATCGTCCATCGAGGTAGACACCACCTCGTGCCCCTGTGGGGTAGTCTGCGTCCGTGATCTGCTCAAACGCCTCAGAGGCAAACGTATAGATATGAGGGGTCAGCCCATCGTTGATGAACAACTGCACCCCGTTCTCATCCATCCAGACTGGGCCTGACGCCGTAGCGAGATCCCCGATCTTGCGATACGCCCCAGGGGTGACTTTGTAGACCTCGTGGGCAATGACCATATAGAAGATGGCTTCCCCTTCCCGCACAAAGATTCCTCTCGCTGGGGTGGGGCCGATGGTGGTCACTGTAGAGAGCCCAGGCATCCCAAGAATGGCCACTTGCTGCCGTCCGTTCTCGTTCGACTCAATCATGGCATTGATCCGCGTCACGGACGAGAGAAACGGAGAGCGTGCCTGCTGGCCTAACCCAAAAATCGGTACAGCCTTCCGTGTACTGGTTGGCGCGTTAGCGGTCAACATTGATGTTATAGCCTCGCTTCCCGCCGCTATGGCCCAACTCCGACAGCCCCACTGAGACCCGCTGGGCAGGCTTCAGGTTGTTTCGCACCAATGCCCCTTCAATGTTCTCTAGAATCGCGGTGTTATCCTCGCTCCAGGGCTGGCCGTAATCCGGCGCAATCCGTGAGGCGAGCTTATACTGCAACCACGCAAAATAGGTGGGTGGGAGGAGGACTTCATCCTCCAAGCTCGAATAGGCCGCCGTCTCTGACGAAACGGTGAGCGTGAGCGTGGAATCATTGTCAGAGGGAACCGGATAGAGAAAGAGCGTGCCATGCGGATGAGACGCCTGGTAATAGACAAACGTACTCCAGCCCCCAGCCTGCAGGGTCTTGATCGCAATCCCGTCATAATCACTCTTGCTATGCGAGAGCGACACGGGATAATCAATGTTCTGACGACGGACATACCCCGAGAGAATTTCGGTAGGGCGTGCTGCCACCACCTGCGCCAGCCCTGGCCCGATGGTATACGAGGCCTGCCCGGCCACCAACGGGAAGGTAATTTCCGTCTGATACGACGAGAAAATCTTTTCAATGGTTGCTTGCTCGATAATATCGTTAAGGAGGTACCCGCCCTCATTGGCCGTTACATCGTCGAGGGCTTCCCCTCGGCCAATGACCTTTGCAATCCGGTAGGCCATCTCAATGAGATTCCGGACTGTCCGTGGCGCATCAAAGGTGGTTTGCGTCAACCCAATCGGCATTTACTTCTTGGCCTTCTTTGGCTTCTCCTCACTTCCTGCTGCGAGTCCCCAGCCCTCTGCAACGCACGCCTTTTCCTCATCCGCATCCTGCACGATGCACTGCTCCTCGCCGCGATAGAGCATCTTGGGATATTCCTGAAAGCTCATGTCCAGTAGCCTTTCGGCGATTCCATCGCCCGCGTTGCCATCAAGGTAAATTCCTTGCTGGTCTTCCAGCCCTTCTTGCGATACGCCTCATATTCCTCTTTCGAGTAGACCGCGATAGCCTTATGTGAACTGGGCTCATCAGCGCGGCCCGTCATGAGCACCGCGTAAGGTTCCTGATTGTTATAGGTGTGATTGATCGGCATACCGTGCGGGGCAGAGAGTGACCCCCCTGCCCCGTCCTTTGGTTAGTTCGACGCGATCCGGCAGGCGAGCTGCCTGCGGATGGTCTTGAATCCGTACAGCACATCAAAGCGGGTCCGGAGCTTGTCCGAACCAACCTCGTATTGCCGGACCATGCGGAGCGAGATGTCATCCATGACTTCACGGCCTGACATATCCACGCCCTTCGGCATCACCAAATCTGCCGTGGCCAGGGCAAACGCATCTTTGTAGAAGTGCAGATCTAGCCCGTAGGTGAGGCTGGCTGTTCCCGAAAAGACCACCGCCGCCCCGTTGGCCGGAGAGCCTGACACGTTTTGCGTGGCTCCTGACACGATGATGGAGGGGGCAATCCCGATGGCGAGGGTCGCCCCCGCCGCCGTGGCATCCGCCGTCACGACAAATTGCTGGAGTTCGCCCATATCCACCTTGGTTTCAGGATGGACGCGGTTGACCCCCGCAATCGTGAAGACCTGCCCTTTCTTGAACGTATCCGCTGCCGTCAAGCTCCCCAGGGTCAAGGTGGCCCCGGTCTGGGAGGCCCCGGAAATCGTCACGCTGGCCACCTTGTTGCCGTTGGTGTGCCGGATCATGTGCGTGTTCTGGTACCACTTGCCGCCGATGGCTTCGCCCATCACGCCCTCACGGTACTGAGAGGCGATGTTTTCAGAGCTTTGGAACAAGCCCTTCAAGGCATCCACAATCGTGGCCATATCCACAGGCTTCAGGTGGAAGCACCGCTTGGAGGTAGGTGCCAGTTCGTCGGTCAAGACGGCTCCCGCTGTGGCATAGGTCAAGAACGTGCTGGGCACGGTGCCCGGTGTCCCAACCTGCCGGTAGACATCTTTCGACATCGTGAGCGCATCGGCCTCGACCTGCGCGGCCAACCGCGTCATGGCCGGTTCAGCCACCCGCTCCGCAAAGTCGTCCAGCGAGAGGGTCAGTTCTGAGCTGAGAAAGCTCGGGGCCACCCATCGCTGCGTGCTGACCGTAATCGAGGTGCTTTGCTCGGTCGTGTCCGCATCGGTAATCGTCGCGCCGGTCCCGGTTGGATATTCGTTCGGGAGCCGAATCACGAGCGTATCGCCGATTTTCGCCCCATCCACCGCAAACTTGGAATCATAGCCGCGATGAATGTTGCCCACAAAATTTAACTTTTGATGCAAAATCATAAGAGACTTCCGGAGTACGGAAGTCGTAGTGAGAATGGTATTTGCCATAATAGCCTCAGGGTATCATGATGTGAACGTCTCAGCCAGCTTAACGGGGAGGCTGCGACACCCGAGGCCATTGCTAACGGGCAAGGGG
>Ga0116143_10001759_pt1 | contig 25280 bp, 20 predicted proteins | sample AD_UKC034_MetaG_FD_89745 | JGI IMG/M metagenome (GOLD analysis project Ga0116143, IMG submission 89745) | Active sludge microbial communities of municipal wastewater-treating anaerobic digesters from USA - AD_UKC034_MetaG | ecosystem: Engineered > Bioreactor > Anaerobic > Digestate | place: USA...
GGAGACCTTCAGGATCCGGTCATAAGCCCTGGCGGATAATTGCAAACGTTGCATGGCCGTTTTGAGCAGGGTATTGCCAGCTTGGGTGATCTTGCAGATGTCGTGGACCATGGAAGAACTCATCAGCGCATTGGCATGCACGTCGGGGATATCCCGGTATCGGTGCTCCTGCATTTCCCTTGCCCTGATCACGCGTTCGCGGATCTGTGACGAGTCCTCTGTGCTTTTGGGTATGTCCATCAGTTCAGCAGATGAAACGGGTGTCACCTCGACATGCAGATCGATCCTGTCCAGCAGGGGACCACTGATCCGCGACAGATACTTTTTAACCACTCCGGGGCCGCAGACGCAATCCTTTTCAGGGTGATTGTAAAATCCGCAGGGACAAGGATTCATGGATGCAATCAGCATGAAACTGGCCGGATAATCGATACTGACCTTGGCTCTACTGATCGTGACCTTGCGCTCTTCCATGGGTTGTCTGAGAACCTCGAGCACAGTGCGCTTGAATTCGGGTAATTCGTCGAGAAACAACACACCGTTGTGAGCCAGGGATATCTCTCCGGGCGAAGGATGACTGCCTCCACCCACCAGGGCAACATCGCTGATGGTGTGGTGTGGTGCCCGGAATGGGCGAATGGACACCAATCCGGAACGGCCTGGCAAAATGCCTGCTACGGAGTGGATCTTGGTGGTCTCAAGGGCCTCGTGCAGGGTCAATGGCGGCAAAATGGTAGGTATCCTCTGTGCCAGCATGGTCTTGCCCGCTCCGGGAGGACCGATCAGGATGACATTATGTCCCCCTGCTGCCGCTATTTCCAGCGCTCTTTTGATGTTTTGCTGTCCTCTGACGTCCGAGAAATCCTTTTGATATTGTGTCTGGTGATAGGCGAATTCTTCCCGCGTATCCACGACCAGAGGTTCGATATGGCGGTTGCCATTTATAAATTCCACAGCCTGGACCAGATTGGACACGCCGATGACATCCAGTTGGTTTACAATGGCAGCTTCCCTTGCATTTTCTTCAGGCAGGATGATGCCCTGGTATTTTTCTTTTCGAGCCTGAATGGCAATAGGCAAAACTCCCTTTATGGGCCGGAGCCCTCCGTCCAGGGACAATTCTCCCAGGATCATGTATCGAGATAATTTTTCCCCGTCGATTTGCTTCGTAGCGGCCAGGATCGCCAAAGCGATGGGCAAATCATAGGCAGAGCCTTCTTTACGCAGGTCTGCAGGCGCCAGGTTGACCACCAGCTTCAGTCGCGGCAGATGGTAACCAATATTTTTAATGGCAGATTCTATGCGCTGGTAGCCTTCCCGCACGGCATTATCAGGAAGACCGACCATAAAATAATTGATTTTTCCTGCGGCCACGGTGCCACCGGCATTTACTTCCACGGTGATGGTGCGCGCATCCACCCCGTGCACTGCAGCGGAATAGGATTTATAGAGCATTTCTCAAATTTTGACAAAAATAAGATGCCCGACTCTAATAACACAAATACAGGTTGAGCCAGAGCTCAAAATAATTCCAAATTCCTTGACTTGAGGGTTTTAATGTTGTATATTTGCATTGGGTCCGATTTTTTGGAACCAGTATTTTGAAGCTGGCAGTATATCATTATATCCTGTCCAAAAAGACGGATCATATTGTCCGTGCTGTCTTTATTATTTCAGCCTGTCGTAAACCTCTTTGTTCTTTCAAACGTGGTTATGACCAGAAGGCCCGATCACAAAGGGATTCCAAAGGCTGTGATGGAAGACATTCCGATAACCCCTTTCACTCTGTATATAACCTCCGGAGCAAGACTCCGGGGGTTTTTTTACCAATACCTGGAGATTTCCTGCGGCGATTTCCGACTGGAATCGGGCACTTCCTGTGGGGCCCATCCCATGTAAAAGAGACCCAGACATTCTTCCTTTCCGCTTGGGTCAAACAGTTTTCCCAAAGATCGGATGGCGTCCGGTGTACTCCAATAAGCACCGATCCCCAATGCAGCACAACCCAGCCATAGATTTTGAACCGCACATGCCAGAGCAGCGGTCTCTTCCCAGGCAGGAATGAGTTCTGCCGGACTGCGCTCGATACAAAGCGCCAACACGTAAGCGCTCTGGAGGGGTCGTTCTCCGGCTTTTTTCCATTTGATTTCAGAGAACTTCTCTTCGGGCGTATTTTTCTTGTAGAAATCAGCCAAGAATTCGGAAAGATCGCGCAATTTCTCTCCTCTGATCCGGACCAAACGCCAGGGTTCGGTTTTCTTGTGCGTAGGAGCCCAGGTCGCCTGGGCGATCAAGCCATCTACCAATTCCTCCGGGATCTGCCCGGGTACAAACTGATTGGGAAAAACGGACCTGCGGTTTCTGATGATCCGGCTGAGAATCTGGTAATCTGAATTCATTTTAAGCTTGTTTGAAAGTCCTTTTAACTTTGCCTAAAGATTATCCCATGCTTCTGTCATCTACCGAGGAAAATTATCTGAAGGCCATCTACAAGATCTCAGAACGAACGGGCGAACAAAATAGTTCTACCAACGGTATCGCAGCTGAGTTGGGCACGAGTGCTGCTTCGGTCACGGATATGATCCGCAAACTTTCAGAAAAGGGGCTCATCCACTACGAAAAATACAGGGGCGTAAGTCTTTCCAAAGACGGGATGAAATTTGCCCTTCAATTGATCCGAAAGCACAGGATCTGGGAGGTTTTTCTACATGATTCTCTTCATTTTTCCTGGGATGAAATCCACGATATGGCCGAGCAGCTGGAGCACGTCCGTTCAGATGAATTGATCAACCGACTGGAGGCTTTTCTGGGTTTTCCAAAATTTGATCCTCATGGCGATCCCATTCCCAATCAAAATGGCAGCTTTACCTATCGTGCCCAAACAGCCCTTTCAAATGTAAAAACCAAGGGCGTCGAAATTTCAGTACTGGGCGTGCGAACCGCAGATCCTGATTTCCTCAGACACCTCGATACATTGGGTATCCGGCCTGGTGCTTCCTTTACAGTATCCGGATATACGCATTTTGATAAATCTCTGGAACTACGGAATTCCGACCAAAAAGAAATCCGCTTGGGATTTGAGTTGACCAAAGAGATTCTGGTGAAGCAAAATCCCTGATCTGGATATTTTTAATTTCTTCCATTCAGCCTCCGTGCTGCTGCCTCGAGGGTTTCTTCTTTTTTGGCAAAACAAAAACGCAGCAATCGCGGATCATAGCCATCGTGGTAAAATGCAGAAATCGGAATCGCTGCGACACCCAGCTCTCCAACGAGTTTGGCCGCTGCTGACTCATCATCTCCTTCGTACCACTTTGAGTAATCTGCCAGAGCAAAATAACTGCCTTCCGGAACATAAAAGTCAAATGGTGAGGTCTCAAGCTGTTTTAGAAAAAAGTCCCTCTTTCGCTGGTAGAAACTGCCTAACTGAGAAAAAAAACCGGGCTGCTTCTCCATGAATTTTGCCGTGGCTGCCTGTGCGGGTGTGTTCACTGAAAAAACGGTGAACTGGTGCATTTTACGGATCTCCTGGGTCAGATAAGATGCGGCTACAGTATATCCGATTTTCCATCCTGTGTTGTGCAGGGTTTTGCCCATGGAGAAAACCACTATGCTCCTGTCCATCAGTTCAGAGTTTTGTAGGGCACTGTAGTGACTTTTATTGTCGTAGACCAGATAATCGTACACTTCGTCCCAGACGAGGATACTCTGATAGGGAGCCGTGATTTCTGCAATGTGTCTGATATCCGCTTCTGTCAGTACACTCCCGCATGGATTGTGGGGGTTATTGATGAGGATGAGTCTGAAACTTTCCTTTTTAAGCCGATCCTCCAGTTCATCCATGGGAATCCTGAAATCCGGGGACTGCAGGCGGATAAACTCCGGAATACCTCCATTTGAAATGACCGCAGGGGCGTATGAGTCATAGGCTGGTTCAAAGATTAGTACCTTGTCACCTGGCCTTACGAACGCGCTGAGGATCGTGAACAAAGCCTGCGTGGCACCAGCTGTTACGGTGATGTGTTGATCCGGATCTGCATTATACGCATATAGATTTTCCAACCTATTGCAAATCTGTTCCCGAAGTGCCGGTAAACCCGGCATCGGTGCGTACTGATTCATGCCGTTTAAAGCGGCTTCGTAAAGGTATTCAATCAGTTCGTCGGGAGGATTGAAGTCGGGAAATCCCTGAGCCAGGTTGATGGCTCCATGCTGATTGGCCAGAGCCGTCATTCTGGCAAATACGGACACGCCGGCGGATGGTAGTTTGGATGTAAGATTTAATTCCATGGAGGGATTTTCCGACAAATATTCAATAAATTATACTTTTAAAAAGGTATTTCCATTTTTTGAGGAATTAAAAAGCAATTCCCGCCATTGCTGACCGATCATTTGGTCCTCTTCATGATTTGCCAATATCCCTTTTGAGCGGTGTGCCATTATGAATTCCAACAAGTCCTCCAGTCTAGTCTTTCCTGAAATAAAAGGGAACCATGGCTCATAGTCCGAAAGATAGTCCAGAGCCGCTTCCAATGGTCCTTCTGCAAAACAAATAATGGGTAAACCCGATGCACGGTACTCACAGAGCTTGCTCGGCAGGCCCGGGTAATCACCATTCGAAAAACAGATTAAAAAATCTGCATGCCTGTAAAGTGAGATTAACTTGTCCCTGTTCGAATGATGGATCATTTGCACTTTCTTTTCTTGCGCATATTGATCAATCAGTTTTTCGCATTGCCTCCCTGCCAGTCTTATTTTTGCCTCATATCCCCTGTCTTGCAAGATTATCAAGATCTCCGAAAGAATTTCCATTTCCCACAAACCTTCTCTCAGTCTGGCATAAGTGCTGCCCGCGTAGAGAAATCTGATCGAAGTTTCTTTTATCGAGTCGAGGCCTGAAAAATCAACAGAGCTTCCGTTGTAGATCAGTTTACATTTCTTCTTATCCAGTTTGTTCTCCTGAATCATTCTTTCCTGTATGCCTTTGGAATTAAATACCAGGCGATCTGCTTTGCCCAGCAAGTTTATTTGAAAAATCCTTTGCATGGGACGAAAAACAGGTAAAAGAACAGAAGTGGGATTTTTATGATAAAGATCTCCCACATCGGCGATCCAAAATGAAGCCGGATGATACTTGCGAAAAACACAGGCTGCCAGATGGGTACTGAATGGTGGAGAAAAACTGATCACACATACATTTTCGTGCTTCGCCACATTCCACAACTTAACCAACAGCCGCAGACTATGAAAAAAATATGCATCGGGAAAAGCCACTGTGTTGACACAATATTGAAACACTTTCCACAGTCGGACCAAAGGCCAATTGAAAAGGGATGACCGGACAGGCTCTCCCTCATCCAGTGTTCTGACGGCTTTGGATGTACAGCATAAAATGGATACTTCAAAATCATGCTCCAGTGCCTTTCTGACCATTTCCATTCGGAGGGTTCTCGGATTCCTCACAGCGGGACACCATGGATTCAGCAGGACCACTTTTTTCATAATAGTGTAAGATAAATTGCTTGCAATTCCCTTGCAGTAATTTCGGCAAGCAGTTTCATCCGAACGGATTCTGCAGCGTGGTATGAAAGTCTTACGTAGGCTTTCGGACTCATTGCGGAGATATGGTCCAGACACTGACTTACTTCCAGATCGTCATTTTCATCAAATAAAAAGCCATTGTATCCGGAAACAACGGTGTCCGGAATATCGCAATGAAAGGTACTCAATACCGGTTTTCCTGCACACAGTGCATCTTTTAATAAAACCGGGATTCCTCCTTCTGTATCATTCCACTTACTTCTCTTGCTCAGATTGCAAATGAAATGGCTGGCCTGCAGTAAGTGAAAATATTTCTCTGTACTGATCTTGGGTCCCAGCGTCACATTCTCCAATTTATTTAATCGGATAATTTGCTCCAGTTCCCTGTGATAAACCGGATCGACCGTTTCGCCATTCAGGATCAATCTGAAATGATGCCTAGACCTTGAATTGGCTAACGCCTTCAAGAGTACATCCTGTCCCTTTTTCTCTGTATAACTGGCGGCCTGAAATAAAATGCAAGGATGGCTGAGCGGTCTGATCTGAATAGGAAATTTTTCCAGAAACAACATATGCACCTGCCTGATCTTACTCCTTGGAATATGATAAGACTCTAAAAGTCGGCTGCTGTAATTGCCCTCTGTAATAAAGCATGCGCCACAATCTGCCATTTCAGCATACTTTCTTTTAACTTCTGGTTTTTTATGCACCAAAAATTCATAATCAAACCCGTATAATGAAACAACACACCTCCTGCCCATCAAACGGATCAGATGGAAATGATGCAATGCAACATGTCCAAAATGAAAATGAAGTATATCTATTTTCTCCAGGGCAATAGCATCCTCCAGATTCTTTCTGTGCACCAGGGAGTATGCCCTGGACCATATTTTTTTTAATGTGGGTACTGGATATTCAGACTCTGAGCCAAACCGGCTCCAAAACCCGATTTGATCTTTATATCCCGGATGATAATACTGAGCACAAAAATGATGGACGTAGTTGGGTCCCGTAGATTGGACAAGCCTTTGGATCCAGTTCATGGTTTCAGGCAGATAATAATCCACGAAATGCAGGATCCTGATGGTCATGAATTTCTGATTTTTCTGACTTCGTCCACCCAGCTCATGGCGGATAATAAACGGATCTGTTCTCTTACATTTGTACCCTTGAAACAGTCTGCAGGAAAAATAAAATTTTCTGACAGATCAGAGATTCTCTGATTCACCTCTTCCATTATTTTGCGATAATCGTAAAAGGCCCTGGATCCGCCCCGAGACGGATTGAATTTTCCTAAAAGAGAATCCACCCCATAAACCGTCCAAAGGGTATTAAGCCAAATCCTATCCAATGCGAACCCGGTTTTTTGCCAGGGTAAAGCTGCCAGGGATCTGGGTATGTCCTCCACAATGGTTTTTGTATAATCGTATTGCTCTTCCCAGAAATCATAATGAGAAGAATAAAAACACTCAATGTAATCCAAATGATAAAAGGGTGTGGCAAGTTTGTAATATCGAGATAGATGATAAAGGTGATGTGCGGCCAGATTGGTCATTTTCTGATCGATGAGAAAAGGATGCAAACTTGAAGAACTATAAAATGTATCAGCCCATGACTCGCTTTCAGGAAAAAATGAGAAATGTTTTCGGGCAGAATGTTTCGACAACTTAACAAATGCACCACGGGGAGCAAAACCACCCAAAAATCCTGTACAAACTAGCCCATAATGTTGTGATAATTCATCATTCAAATTCCCTTCGTGAAAATGGTCCATGGTCAACATTCCACCTGCAGCCAGGAAAGGGTTTAGTCTGTCCTGGTACCAATTCTGATAACTGAGCATGTATTCAGTGTGTTGCAGTCGCAATAACCGGGCACATTTTCCGGCGATTTCAAGATCCGGACTGTGTTCCGCACCAAAACTGAAAGTGCTGACCGGATGATATTCATTCATCACAGATAGCAACCAACGGCTGTCCCTGCCACCACTTAAAGCTACAGCAGATGGAATTCCATTCAGTCGGAAATCCTGAATATTTCTGTGAAAAATATTCCTTATTTCTCCCCTGAAAGCTTTTCTGTCCCTCTTTGAGTGCAAAGGTTCTGGCCAACGCCAGTATCGGGTCTCTGTCCAGGTCTGATCTTTTTCGTCGAACACCAGAATGGTTGCTGCCTTGACCCGCCCCACCTCTTTCCACCAGGTCCGGTGTAAAATAAAATGACCATTGCATAGGTAGCTTTGGACAGAATCTTCATCCCAGTTTAAATTCAGCTGCCCGATTGTCAAAAGATCCGTCGGTCTCGTAAACAAGGAAGAAATGTTTCCCTCGCGATACAAAAATACCGGAATCATGCCCAAAGGATCAGATACAAAAATCAACTTTCCAGCCACATGATCGATCACCAGGATGCCACAAATTCCACTGAGCTGCCGGTACAAGTCTGCAATGACAGATGGTCTTTTCAAAATGCTCTCAGGATTCAATTTGCTCCAGATGGGCAGGAATCCCGACTTGAAAACCGGATTGCCAATCAAATAAATATCAAAGTCCTTGCTTTGTTTCTGTATGCCATTCTTGTCATTCAACTTCCTGAGAAAGGAATTTCGCAAAGTCCTTTCCTCAGAGTTTTTCTGTGCTTGGACTTCAGTCGGCAGCTCTGTTCCACTGACAAACAAAAAATCCGTCATCTCATGATTTTTAAATGCAAAAGATCAAGGAGGCGCTGTTTTTGAAAAACAAAGATCAGAAATAAGGTGGCAAGCCCGGACAAGAACACAGACCAAAGAGGGTGAGTTACAAAATGCTCGATCGAAAAACATGCTATCCAAATTGGCAATACACACAGCATGACAGATAAAATATTGAAGTCCAAAATGGAGTTGCCTTTCATGCAGAATTTTTGTAGAAAATATGCACCGGCAAACATAAAAATCAGTGAGTAGACAATACTAAAAATCAAGAACACTTCCAGCTTGATTTGAATCCACCAAAAAATCCCGCAAACCAGGTAATTGACGATGGTCAGTACAAGGTTCCATTTTAAAACCCAGGATGCTGCGCCATACGCGAGCAAATAACCGGTCAGAATATTATTGACTGCTTTGATCAAAGCAACTACCAGAATGAAAGCGGCCATTCTGGCCAACTCAGTACTTTTTTCCAAATAGGCCAATGACAGCAAACCTTCGCGGTGGGTCCAAAGCAGGATATAAACGCTCAACATTACAAGCAGATAACTGCTGAGGTTATTCCGGACGATGGATACGCTATCTCCCCCCAATCGAATGGTTTTGCTCAGGAAGGGAAAGGTGGCCTTGTGAAACAATGGATTGATCTTTGAAAATGCCAGATAGCTGTACTCAGTAGCCAGGTTATAGGGACCTAATACATTCATACCAAAAAGTCCTGTGATCAATAAGGTATCATATTGACCCTGAAGAAAACTCAAAAGTTGGGAAAGCACCTGATCTCTGGATGGTTTGATGTGCCTCGTAGGGATATCGGCTATTTCAGCCTGAGGAATTCTCATTTCTGTGCGGAGAGAAACCAGAAAACACAATCCATAATAAAAAATATAACGAATCAGCAGAGCCATCAGGAATACCCACAGGGGATCTGCAAGTTTAATTGCAGAAATGATCCAAATGAATTCAGCCAAATAAGAAACAGCCTGGATCCAGGCGATTTCGCGTTGCCTGGCCATCAGGATCAGTTTGCTGTGAGGGAGGGCTCCGAGGCCAATGACCAGTATTAGAACGATCCCGGGTAAGATGATTGTTCTGAGGTCGTCGTTCAGATCCAGGAAAAACAGTCCTCCCAACAGAGCCAGACTGATCAAAAGGATTACAATCTGCTTTCTGATGAGCGTATTGACCAGGGGTGTACCGTATTCATGCCTCTGCACCAGACTGAAAAACATCCCGGGCTCGAAAACATATAATGCAAATCTGAAAATGATCTGAAACAATGCGTAGGCGCCCAATTCCCTGAAGTCCAGATAACGGCCCAGTAGCACCAAGGCTGTCAGCTGGAGTATAGTCACAAAAACAGAGGACAAAAATTGCCATCTGAAGGTAAGGTTAATTTGGGCCGATGCGGAGTCCAAGTTGGGTCTTTAACCCGGCAAAAATAACCGAATATTATATCTTTGGGCAGAAGCCACAAGAGAAGAGAAATGCTTTCCAAAAACACCCGGGACAAAACGCAGCTTTTTACCAAAAGAGAATGGGTGGAGCTCATCCACCCTGATCATCCAGTGGTAGATTTCACACTAGAGCATAAAGGCAGTGAACTGCAGGCTGTCTTCGTCGAAAACAGAACTTTGTTTGGAAATATACTCCTTGCGCCCCGTTTCACGCCTTTTAACATCTCCGTGACCCACCATATGGATAGGCCTGAAGGATATAACGCATTTGAAAAGGAAATCCGCTTGCTGGAGGAGCTTCACCGGCAAACAAGAAAGTATAAATACGTCCAGTTCAAATGCCACAAGGACTTGGTCCATGTTCCGGCAGCTCACACCGGCGAGGCTTTCTGTTTTTATGCCTGTGGTGCCTGGATCCCAGCAAACAGAAATACTGAAAAATTGCGGGAATCACTATTTAGAAATGCACGTAATCACCTCAACCATGCAGAAGAAGAAGGCATTTCCATCCGAAACGGTTCACTGGCCGAAACAGAAAGCCTGTTTCGCATGGATCCCTATTATTATGGATCCGGTTTAACAATCCAAACGTTGGAAAAAATAATAGACCAGTTTACCCAGGATGACCAGATGCTTTTTCTGTGTGCAGAAAAAAACAACATTCTTTATGCTGTTGGCATTTTTTTCCATTCTGGAGACTCCTGGTATATGTTAATGAATCTGATCAACAAGGAACAAAAATGCAGAAGTGCCAATACAGCTCTGATCTGGCAAGGAATTCAGCATGCGCTGAAAAACGATTGCCATTTTTATTTTGATGGGTCGATGCAAACAGACATCATGAGACGCTTTAAATCCTTTGATGCTGCAAGTTATTCCTATTGTTACGGTGGATGGTATGCCTCGCGTTTTTTAAAAAAACTACATGCGGCATGGCTCTAGTGAATTCCAACTCTGCCAAATTTCACTCCGCAGAAATAAAAGCACGTGCCTGGCTTTTACAGGCACATCTCAGGGCTGATGCCAAAGGCTTTTGTCACAACCGCTGGATGTATCTGCCGGATGCCATTGCCTGGGCAAAGCCCTATCCCGAAACCAGTGGCTATCTGATTGAAAATCTTTTGGAAGACCGCCTTTCAAAAGACTGGGGCTTTAAAGCCGCTTGCGCGACCATGGACTGGCTCCTGGAAATTCAAAGCGAAGAAGGATATTTTCATTCCGGACTGGAGTTCAAACTTCCCAGCGCCTTTAATACCGCTCAGATTCTGTTTGGTTTTCGCTCCTTTCTGAACTTCCAGAACGACGTCAGAGTAGAAGTTGCCATGGACAGGGCAACCAATTGGCTTTTGGCTCAAATAGATGAAAACGGTTGCTGGACCCAGGGACTTTATTCAACGGGTCATTTTCCTGCTTATTACAGCCGTGCGATCTGGCCTCTTCTGGAAATTTCCAAAACCAAACCTGGATATTCCAATTTGTTGAAAAGCCTGGATTTGCTTTGGGCCTGCCGGAAGGAACATTTATATTTTGCTCCCTGCAATTTTTTTCCATACAGCCCTGTGCTTTCCCATACCCTCGCTTACGCTATGGAAGGCTTTCTGGAGTCCGCCAGAAATTTAAACCGAAAGGATATAATGGAGACTTGTCTGGACATGCTGGAGCAAACTGCAAGTGAATATCTGAAAAGGTCCAGACTCTGGGCGGAAATTTCGGATTCCGGCTCAAGAATTTATTCCTACAGATGTTTGACCGGTGAAGCCCAATATGCCTCATTGATGTTCAAAGCCTTCCTGCTGAATCCCAGACCAGACTTTCTTAAAGCCGGTGAAGGTCTTCTGCATGATTTATGCCGGGCTCAAAGGGTATCCCGCAACCCAGGTTTGCATGGTGCTTTTCCGGCTTCCATTCCTGTCTATGGAAAGTACTTTCCCTTTCGCTGTGTCAACTGGACGAGCAAATTTTTTCTCGATGCGGTGAGACTTTGGCGCCAATGTATGCTTTTGCCTGATGGCGTCTAACGCATAATCACCATCTTTCCAACATTATCTTTAAAGAATGCTTCAGCGCCATTGCCCACAGGTTTCATGATTTTTCCCTGATCGTCAGTGGGTATCATTCTATACAAATAGATACCGGATGGTAATTTATGACCCATTTCATCTGTCCCATCGTATTCGTATTCCAATTTGTGGGTGCCGGGGTTTAAGGGACCCAATTCATCCTGGTTCACTTCCCGTAGCAATTTGCCTGAAAGACTCCAGATTTCCATTTTGTAATACGGAGATACTGATTCCGTAAGGGTATAGATAAATCTCGTCTTCTGGTCGAATGGATTGGGATAATTGTAAAGTTTGGGTGTGCTGCTTTTCTTTTTCACTTTGAAACTGATGACGAAATCACTTTCTGAAATGGGATTGCCATTGGGATCGCGGGCCCTTACCACCAGTGAGTAGATTCCTTCCTGTTCAAAAACAGCATCGATAAGTACTTTGGCCTCATTTCTATCGCTCTCAAGTGCAGGAATGAAATGTACATAACTTTGAGCAAAATAAACGGGATTGATACTCCTGTCCGGAAAACGGAGAGAGATTTGAAACAGTGAGGTATCATCCAGCAAATACGCCTGGTTCTCATCGCGTAGCGTTAGTTCAATGGTGGGGCATGCCGAAACCTGATCTCCATCTTCTATCTCTCGGCCGTCGAAAGTGAGGAACAGCCTGGGCCTTCTCCGGTCTCTGTTGACATAATAATCCACAATGCCCACATTATTGAAATAATAAAGTTCCGGCTGGTCCTGATCCGGATTGAGTTCCACAAATACCCTATAGGAGCCTACTTGTCTGGAAGTGGATTTGGCAAAGGGCACGCGTATCGAACGTCCTGCTGCAATGCTGGACAGCCTGGCATAAACCTGCTCGCGGCTGTTGTTGGGTCCTTCGATGGTAAAGCGGACCAGAAGACTATCCATGTCGTAAGTGCTCAGATTATGGGCCATGATCTCAAGACGGAAAACTTCTCCCTGATTCAAGGTATCCTGACTCTTTAAAAAACCCAAACTTTGGTCAATGGCCACATCGGGTAATCCTTCATATAAAACCCGCCAATAGTTTTTCTGAGGGCTGGTCCTGGCTGGAATATCCATGGTCGTCCATTGTAGTTTTAACCTGGGAAATAACTGAGCGTCCACCTGTGTCAGATCGATGTCCTTTAACACCACGTCGCGGAAAAGCGTCTCCTCGCTCTCATCCGATTTAATGCCCGTGACATTCAACGCAAGACTTTCCGTGGCGGGATCATATTCACTGAAATCCCAAAGACATCTTTCCCACGAACGTACCGGTCCCAGATCCAGAGAATTCAGGTTGCCCTGTGTAAATCGGATGGGAACATAATGTGCCAGATCTATTTCATTGATCAGATCACCAAACTTTTCTCTTGGCGCGAAATCCGGTCTCCCTTTGCGGAAAATGAAAATATAGGGAATACTGCCCGTTTGTTTGAGTTGATCAACCTGAGAAGAACCGAACTTCTTGAATGTACTGTACAGGTTCCTGCTTCCATCCTTCTCCCATTCCTCCGGGAAAAAGGACTTATTCTGCTGTACGAGTGTCATGATGGTGACCACGGCGCGGTCGGGCACATCCTGATCCAGAAAATTCATCAGGGCCTCTCTCTGTACAGGAGTCTCTGTCGGAAACAAAAAGAATTTATTTCCCGCAAAACCTGATTGGTTGAAACTTCCAAAATCTCCTCCCGTTCGGTTAACCCACAGGTCCCCGTTGAGCGGATCGAACACAGAAACGAGTATTCCACTAATGTTGTTGTTAAAATTAAAGTGGTTGTAGTCCATTTCCACACTGCCCCTGTAAAAGATCTTGGGTCTCAGAAATGTGCTGGGAGTGGTGGCAGCCAAAAAAACCCGGAAATCTTCCAGAGCCTCCTTAAAGGACAGCCTTCGATCGGGCTCTTGAAGTTGCATCTGATCAAAACGATTTTTCCTGTCCTGGAAAAAATGCGATTGATTCCAACCATCTTTTTTACCGGGTAGATAAATAAACGAACTTTCTCTCCAGGCCAAAATTCCGGAACCCACACTGTCGGGACGCACCCTCCAGTAATACACTCGTTCAGGGGAAAGCACTATTTCAGGTTTCCAGCTGATCACTCCTCCTGAGCGAACCAGGGTAGCAGCCAATTTCATTGGACTGTTGAAATATCCTGTCGTATCGAGTTCGAAAAAATAACGTTTCTGAGGGCTGAACATATTGCCCGTGTTGGCAACCAGCACAACACTGTCTGTACCGATTATGGAAAATTCTCTGGGATGGACCGGCCTGATCTCGTTTCCTAAAAGGTAATAGGGATATCCGGGCTCACCATCGGAAGAGAACAGTGAATTGTTTTCTTCTGCCTGAGGTCGCGGTCTTTCATCCACAAGGTTATCCGAATCGACCTTGAGATGGATTTTATAAAAACCAGGCTGAGTACCTGCTAGAACCGGTATACTGAAATGATATCGGGATCTTTGTACGGGTGCCACTACCTTTCCATCAAATATGGTATTAAACTGACCCGACTGATCTTCGTTGCGTATTTCAACGCGTATACTGTCTTGTATTGTTTTTCCAAGATTGACCAGATCAATTCCAAAATCAAACGGTCCCTTGTCTGCATAAAGCAGGACTGGCTGCGTTGCAGCTGTAGCCGCATCCGGTAGAAAATCCGGGTAGTCCGCAATCAATAATCGAACGGCCGGATCTCCATTGTAACTGGTCGAAAGAGCCTGGTGAGCGATCGCCTCGTTTTTTGTCGTATTGAAGTTTTGGATCATCACCATATTGACCGCCTGCACAGCCTCGCCTATGGTCTGACCATATAAGTCCTGGCCCAGCTGTTTATAAAATTCTGATCCATATACACTCAGAATATAAGGCAATCCTGCTGTGGAGTTTGCCAGATATACCACCGATCCCCTGTCTTTTGCCAAATTATGCGCCTCGCTGATCGACCGAAGGGGTTCAAACATCTGTCCCGCATAACAGCCCATGGCCATGAACAAGTGATACCGCCCTTTATTTTGGTAGCTGGATATGTTTTCAAGGTTGAAGTCAAGGCGGAACGCAACAGAGTGGCCCATAAAGGAGATGATGGAAACTCCCTGGTCTATTCTCGATTTCAGCTTGTCGGAATTGGATACCTCTATGGGGTTGGAGCTTTGTTTATAAAAAGTTTCCACTTCCGCACCAAAGGAGTTGTTTTCAATCACCTGTTCCATCGATGCCAACTGTGTCGAAATCGTTGTGAAAAGACTGGGGTCTCCTCCTGAAAGGTGGACGACTTTTTTGATCCATTCCTTGTCAGAAATGTTCTGCTTATTACCTGACAAATAGGATTCATGCTCTTTTACTTTGTCAAAATAGGCCTTCAGTTCTTCGTTGTCGATCGCGGGTATTCTACCTAAGGCATAAAAAGGCATCCTGGCCGAATCGGATACGAGCATATAATCTGCAGCCGGCATGCTGTAGGTGGGCACGAAGTTCAGCTCGTCGTTTCCTGTTTTACGGTAAGATTTATATTCCAATCCTTTTCCTATGATGAGGACGTGCTTTACTGCAGGCCATACCTGACGGGTATATTGTAAAAAATTCCGGAGGGCGATTGAGTGGCCCTTTATTCCAAATCCAAAAAGATCGTATAGTTCCTCTGCCGCGACGGTCACTACCTTGTAGGATCCACCCGCAGCGCTTTTGCGGTAATTCTCATACTCTTTTACCGTGCCGGCATCGATCAGTTTTTTTGAACTGAGGATGATGTAATTGTAATCAGCCGCTTCCGGTTTTTGAAATCGAACCTCCTTGATCTGGCCTTCATTTAGTATTGCCTTTTGACCGATCAAGATGAGTCTTCTTTCCTCCGTGGAGGCAGGTATGGTGAATCGATATACTCCCGAAGGCTCTCTGGTACTTGAGATCCTCAATTGATTGGTCAGATCATAAAGTGTCAGCACCTCTCCTCCGTCAAAATTTTCTATCTCCAGGTTCTTACGGATCACGGATGGTGGAATATAAATACTGCTGTAACTCTTATTGTCAAAGTTGAATTCAGCAGGATACTCATATTGAAGAACCGAAAGGCTCAATCTGTCGTCTGGATTGCCATTTGCCAGCACCTTTAACTTCATTTTCGGTTTTAGCTCATCCGCAAAGAGTTCCACCACACCATCGCGAACCTTATATCCGGCAAAAGTGATGAACCCTTTTTCAACATTGTCCACAAAAAAAGTTGCCTTGTGTGCAGAAAAATCTTCGCCATATCCCAAAACGGTACCAGTGATCCGGGCGTTCGGACCTTGTGAGTGAATATGATCGAAATTCAGATCAAAATCCCTGCTTTGAAAATAGCTTGTGCCATATCCCTGGCCCTCATCAAAGTCAGGCATTTTTTGAGAATTTTGGTATCCGAAACTTCTTTTTGTAGCAAACTCCGGGAAATTTTGTACCACTTTGTTTATGTAATACAAATCCTTGGGTAAGGGGTTGCTCAAATCGTTTTGAATCCATTCATACCTGTACCCGGAAGGCTGGGCTGACCAACTCAGGAAATAGGCAGCACTGTCGGTGAACATGCTGAACTCACTGTTGATGGGTCTTTGTCCTTCGGAAAATAAGGCCCGATCCAATTCCGACCGGTTCCTGAATCCCATGAACTCAATATAATCATCAGGCCCAAAGACAGCCTTACTGGAAACAAAAATGGAAATTTCACGCCCAAGATTGAAAATCTGGTATTGGTCACCCCTGATGGATTGGACCGGAATTCCTGCTTTTTCCAGTTCCTCATAGTCCAACCTGTATATTCCGTCTTCTGCCAGCTGAAATTTGTAATACTTTTGATTCTGCTTGATCCATTCAAATCCATACATTTTTTGGCCTGAGAATGTCATTTGAGCGACCAATGGCCTGAACCCGTACAGGCAACAGATAAGAAAAAACCACTTAATGTTTCTGATTTTCATACTAACCTTAATATAAGCGGCAAATATATAAAATAATAATGTAATATATAATTATTTGTGTCTTTTTTAAATTTTTAAAATCTTGTATCTGGCTGAATTCATTCTGGTCTTTTCCTTTGGGTTTCAGATATTGATCTGGATCAACTTTTTTTCTGCCCGTTTGAGCCGCAATTCTAAGGAAATGGAGAGTGTGCCATTTTCCGTTTTGCCGGTCTCTGTTTTGATCTGCGCGCACAATGCCTGCTCTCAACTTGCCAAATTGATCCCTCTGATTATGCGACAGAGATACCCCTTATTTGAGCTCGTATTGGTCAATGATGGCTCCTCGGATCAAACAACCATGTACGTACAGGAGCTGCAAAAATCCTGGCCCAATCTACGTTTGGTGGACCATCAGAAATCAGGGCCCGGTAAAAAATCTGCCTTGATCCAGGGGCTTTCTCAATGCCGTTACGAGCTCATATTGCTGACTGATGCAGATTGTTATCCTGCCGGGGATTACTGGATCCAGACCATGGTGCGGTGTTTGAATAAAAATGGAGATATCGTACTTGGATACAGCCCCTACTACAGAAAAACAGGAATCTTGAATAGGTTTATCCGATTTGAAACATGTCTGAACGGAATACAATATATCAGCTGTGCCATCAAGGGATTTCCATATATGGGTGTTGGTAGAAATCTCCTTTATCGCAAGGCGATCTTTGACCCTGTCCTGTTTATACCCGATATAATTTTTGGGGACGACGATCTTCTGGTCAATAACCTGAGCTCCTCAGCCACTATTTATGCGTGTTCAGATCCTGGATCTTTCGTGTATTCTGAACCCAAATCCGGCTGGAAGGAGTATTTTCACCAAAGGAGACGACATTTTGCAGCTTCCACCTCTTACAGAATCGTGCATAAACTTTTCCTGGGTTCCTACCATCTGAGTTTTCTTTTTTCCTACCTGTGTTTGCCTTTCCTGTTCATCAACCCCCATTTTCCCTGGCTGTTTGGTTTATTTTTAGTTCGGCTGGCTTGTGTTTGGTTTATATTTGCCCGGTCCGCCCGCAAACTTGGAGAATCAGACCTGATCGCCTGGTTCCCCTTTCTGGAAATAATGTATTTACTTTGGCTGTTGGTCCATAGTTTTTACTTGCGGCGCCGACCAAAAAACTGGTAAATGGAATTTATTACAAAATATATTAAAAATCTTTCCTCACGACAAGTGGGACAACTGGAGCAGCTGCTGCCATTATACGAGGATTGGAACCAAAAGATCAATGTGATCTCCCGCAAGGACATGGATTCCTTTTACGTACACCATGTTTTGCACAGCCTGAGCTTATCTTGTTTTATACAATGGAATCCTGGTACCAGGGTCATCGATTTGGGTTGCGGAGGTGGTTTTCCGGGGATACCTTTGGCCATTCTTTATCCGGAAAATGAGTTTACGCTTATTGACAGCATTGCAAAAAAAATCCGCGTGGTGCAGGCTGTTGCCGAAGAGCTTGGTTTGTCCAATGTGAAAGCGATCCATACCCGCGCAGAAGACCACAAGGGTTCCTGTCATTTCGTCGTTACACGGGCTGTAGCTCCCATGGCACAACTTCTGCGCTGGTCTCGTCACCTGATTGCCGAACGCCCTGTGCACGCACTTCCGAATGGGCTGATCGCATACAAAGGTGGAGATCTGAAAGAGGAATTGAGAGAAGTGCCAAAAGGTTACTTTTATGAGCGCTGGTCGATATATGACAAAATTCCTTTGGAATACTTTGAAGAAAAATACCTGGTTTATGCTTCATAAATCAAAGCAGATTTTTCTGTTTTTCTGTTTTGTGTTACTGGAACTATTTTCCTTAGCCTTGCGGGCGCAAACTCAGATACCTCAAATAGTTTGTCAGCTGCCTGCAGCTCTGCAAGAGTCTTCCGGACTCATATCACTGAACGCAGGTGCCACATTCTGGACACACAACGATAGTGGCGGTAAATCCTTATTGTACGAAATAGACAGCAATTGCCAAACACTGAGGACCATCCATGTATCCGGTGTCACCAGCGTGGACTGGGAAGAAATCGCCCTGGATGATTCCGGCAATGTTTACATCGGAGATTTTGGCAACAACGATAACAACAGGAAAGACCTGGTGATTTATCGCATTCCGGAGTTTGACAAACTAAATGCCGACAGCATATCTGCTGAACGAATCGAATTTTCCTACATAAATCAATTTGATTTTCCTCCCTCTTCCGAGTACAGAAATTTCGATATGGAGGCATTTATCTGGTTGCATGGCAAACTTTATCTTTTCTCAAAAAACAGGACCAGCCCTTTTTCCGGATATACTTATTTACACCTTTTACCGGACCGGGCAGGTTCCTATCAAACACAGCTGGTGGACAGCTTTTACACCGGGAGCGGTTTGATGCAGCAATTCTGGATCACAGGGGCCGCCATAAATGAAAAAAAAGATCAGTTGTTCCTGCTCTCTTATGACAAAGCCTGGCTTTTCTATCCACTCGATACGCAAAATTTATTCAGATCTCCTGTACGCCAGCTTCAATTTCCTTCCATCACACAAAAAGAAGGAGCTACTTTTGGCAACGCTTCTTTTGTCTGGATGACGGATGAATATTTTTCCACATTTCGCAACGGCGGCACCCTGCTGAAATTGAATCTGGACAGGCTTCTTTCTTTGAATAATAATTTTTCTCATCAAAAAATCCAGCTGTTTCCGGTACCTGCAGATGACTTCATTCTGATATCAGGTGAAAATATTCAATCTGTTTTGATCCAGAATTTTTACGGACAGACAGTAATGGAAATAGACCATCCAGGACTTCAGAATATTCCGGTCTCCCATCTGCCATCAGGGACCTATCTGGCCAGAATAGTGACCACTGATGGATCAAAAACCTTGCCCTGGATTAAAAAATAATTTTTCCAGACTCACATGTCCCGATCAAAGCAATTCCTTCAATGCCTGATACCAATCCTTCCAGTCTGATCGCTTTTTTAGAATGGTCTCGTTGTATTCCTGCAGAACAGCCGGTTCGTCTTCGTCGATGTGTCTGAGTGCATTGATCACACCTGGCAGTATCTGATCGGCAGAAAGTTGATTCTTATTGAAATAATGACTGTGTATACGTGCATGGTGTAAAATGGAAATGGCTTCTGCAGGACTCAGATGTGCTTTGCTGGACCGGATTTTCTGTTTGCCATCCAGTGTTTTTCCATCCCTTAATTCTCTGAATAAGGTGACGAGTTGTTCCATCTGCCTGGCCTTGATTTCGGGCAGAGGGATTTCGAGCATGCGCTCCATTTCGGTGACCCTGTTCTGCACTATCTGTACTTCTTCTTCCAGCGTAGCGGGCAATGGCATGACCACGATATTAAACCTTCTTTTAAGCGCCGCCGACATCTCATAGATCCCTTTGTCCTGATCATTCGCCGTCGCGATGAGATTGAAACCCTGTACAGCATGTACCTGCCGGTTGAGTTCCGGTATGGGAAGGGTTTTTTCAGAAAGGACCGTGATCAGGGCATCCTGTATTTCCGTAGGAATGCGGGTCAGTTCTTCGAGCCGGACGATTTGTCCGGATTCCATAGCACGCATGACCGGAGAGGGCACGAGTGCTTGTTCAGAGGGTCCGCCTGCCAGAAGAGCGGCGTAGTTCCAGCCATAGCGCAGTTGATCCTCGCTGATGCCTGTAGTGCCTTGAATCAGCAGACTTGAGTCTCCACTCACGGCAGCGGTAAGGTGTTCCGCAACCCAGGTCTTGGCCGTACCGGGAATACCGGTCAGCAAAAGGGCACGGTCTGAAAGCAGAGTGGCAATGGCAAGCTCCAGGGTGCGTCTGGACCCGTAATATTTCGTACTGATCACTGTGCCATCGGCTAGCTTTCCGCCTGTCATATAGACCAATACTGCTGCCGGAGAAAGTTTCCAGTTCCTGGGTTTGGGCAGATGGTCCTGTTGGATCAAAGCCTGTATTTCATTGGCGTATTGCTCTTCTGCAAAAGGTCTGATGATCTCAAGTGCCATAGGATTGGGTTGAATGGGATTCCGTACTGATGTCTACCATACTCCAGGCCTCTGCCCGGTGGGCGAACAATGCCTTGGTGGCTGTCCAGGTTTGTTTAAAAAAATCAGATCTTCTGTATCGGTCCAGGTGGTCCTCAGAATCCCATATGCTGTAGGTCATCAGCGTATCCGGCTGCGCCGTTTGTTCCAGCAGTCGGACCATTCTGCACCCTTCAAAAGCCTCGATCCTGTCGACGCTGTTTCGGAACAACTCGAGGAACTGAGCTTTGGACTCAGGCTTGAAATTCATTTTTACAAAGCGGTAGATCATTTGAATAAAATAAGCAGAATGTCTTCGTTTTTTAAATCAAGGGTGGCTGCTGCACTGGCTCCACACAAAGCCAGGGTCATGAAACCTGCATGGTTGAAATAACAATAAAAACTACCATTCTCGGCATTGGTTTCACCCAGGTAAAAATTGGATATTTCCTGCTGACTGGCTGTTTGAAAGGAAAAGGTACGGTCTCCCGCTACTTTGCTGAAGGGTTCCTTTTGCAGATTCAGCACCAGATTTCCATAGCGATCCACATAAGACACCCTGGCCTGAATTCTTTCCTTCTGATAGACCGGGGATACGTTGATCCTTTTCACCGGATTTTCACATTCTTCAAATACGCCGACTGGATCTTCATCCGTTAAAAGATTCCGGATGGCTGCGCCAATCCGATCCCTGAATTCAAATGAATCATCGCTGATCCGATAGACCTTTTCGGGCTTTTCATCCCCGGTGATCAGGCTGATCAATCCGTTATCCGGCAAAATGAAATAATGATTCCTGAAGCTGGCCAATAGAATACCTCTGTCTCCACCCGCATTGAATACCCAAATTACATGAATGGATCCCTCGGGAAAAAAGATAAATGCATTGCGCGCAACAAATGCGGCCTGAACCAGGTCAAATGGCCTGATCTCGTGCGTGACGTCTACCAGATTCGCCGTGGGGCAATTCGCCAGGATCCTGGCTTTCAGTGCTGCCGTGCGGAAATCGGTATGACCAAAATCTGAACAAATGCTGACCAGTACGGGTTGTAGCTTAGCGGACATGAGGGATTTGTTAAATTTTGTTGGAAAATTAGTCAAATCTGACGGAACCCATAATTTTGTATGATCCGGATCTCCTTGTTCTGATTTGGACTATTTTGTATTTTCATCTGATTTTCAAAAATTTATAATATATCTAGTTTGACCCAAAGCGAAATCATTTTAAACATTGAGAACATCGACCCGCTTGCCTTGTACGGAGAAAACAATTCCAAGTTAAACGTCCTCAGGAAAGCTTATCCCGATTTGCTGATCAGCAGCCGGGGCAGCCAGCTAAAAATTTCCGGCCGCAAAAAGGAAACCCAGGAGGTCAAAGATAAGGTCGAAATGATGGTGAAACTCCTTCGTGATAAAAAGGAACTGACCGTACAAACCGTAGAAGATCTGATCCAGGGGACCAACCCCTATCAAATACAGCTGAGCCACAGCGAATCCCGCCACGTTTTGGTGCATGGCAGGGAGGGCAAAGTGATCTATGCCAAAACCTCCAATCAGCTGAAAATGGTCCAGGCCATCGACGAAAATGACGTTTTGTTTGCGATCGGGCCTGCTGGAACCGGTAAAACCTATACCGCTGTGGCACTGGCTGTCCGCGCCCTGAAAAATAAACTGGTCAAGAAAATAATCCTGACGCGTCCTGCCGTGGAAGCAGGTGAAAACCTGGGTTTTCTCCCTGGCGATCTCAAGGAAAAAATTGATCCTTACCTGCGTCCTCTTTACGATGCCCTGGACGATATGATCCCGGCTGAAAAGCTGGAACAATATATCCAAAACAGGGTAATCGAGATCGCTCCCCTTGCTTTCATGCGTGGCCGTACGCTGGATAATGCATTCATCATCCTGGACGAGGCCCAAAATTCCACGACCCTGCAGATGAAAATGTTCCTCACCCGTTTGGGTCCATCTGCCAAATGCATCATCACAGGTGACATTTCCCAAATTGACCTGCCCTATCGCCAGGTCTCCGGTCTCAAGCAGGCATCGAGCCTTCTGGGTAAGATCCATGGCATCACCACCATATATCTGAGTACAGATGACGTAGTCAGGCATCGTTTGGTCAAGGAAATTCTAAAGGCTTATGATGAGCTGAACCGTCATCGGAACATGACCGAAAATAAAAAAGAAGAAGAAGAATAAACGAATATGAAGACCTCAACGGTAGTATATCAGGGCGATATCCATACTGAGTGCCAGCATCTGCGCAGTGGCCAGATCATCCACACGGATGGACCTATTGACAATTTTGGCAAGGGGGAGGCCTTCTCTCCTACCGACCTGGTCGCTACTGCCCTGGGTGCCTGTATGTTATCGATCATGGGTATTGCTGCGAAAACACATGATATCGATATGTTTGGCGCGCGCGCAGAAATATTAAAAGTCATGGCTGAAAATCCACGCCGGATCGCCAGGATTGAAGTCGATATTTTCATGCCTGAAAAGAGTTATACCGACAAGGAAAAAGCCATTTTAACCCACGCTGCAAAAAGCTGTCCGGTAGGGAGAAGTCTTAATGAAAACCTCGAAGAAGCCCTGACCATTCATTGGAAAGATATTTCCTGAAAATAATTTCTGGACTTTTAAAGCCTGATTGTTCTTTTTCCCGATCAGATGCTGATGATCTTGATCTCCACCCTTTGGTTCTTGTTGCGACCCTCCTTGGTGTCGTTGGATGCAATGGGCTGTCTTTTGCCATATCCCTTTGAGGTGATCCTGGCTTCGGATATACCTTTCATTACCAGATAATCCCGAACAGCCTTGGCTCTGGCCGTTGAGAGTTTGTCGCAAAACTCATGAGAAGGCTGACCGTTGGTATGTCCGCCTACTTCAATGCGGATTTTCGGATTCCCTATCAGGAAATCATAGATCTCATCAAGGGCAGGGTAGGATTCTTTTCTGAAGTTGACGCTGTCTGCATCAAAGTAAAGCTTTTCTATTTTCACCACATGACCTACGCGGATCTTTTCTTCGGTAAGATCCTTCATGATCCGGGTCTTGCTGGCTGCCGGGTCTGTGGATTTGGCCGGACCCTGAGGAGGAACGGGTTTGTCCGTTGTTCTTTTGGCTGCAACAGGCTTATCAGCGCTTTCTTCTCTTTTTTTCTGTTTTTTGTAGGCTTTGTAGGCTGAGGAATCCTGAGGGCAGGGGATCAGATTGATGTGGGAGGCCTGGTCCAGAAGCATATTGCCATTATAAGGAAAAAGGACCGGGGTTTTATAGAAAACCTCCAGCTCTAGATAAGACATGTCGTATTTGGGGGAGAATTCAAATTCAAACTTTCTCCAAACGGTATCACTGACCGGTCCGGATTCTGCCAGAAGCTGCTTTTGATGGCAAAAGCCATCCCCTCCGTATATTTTCAAGATAAGGGGTGTGGTAAACGGCTTTTTGGTCTGAAAGGCATCATCCCTCATGGCACTAAGGTACACCGGTGAACGGGTGAGGAAAATAGAAAAGCTATAGCATTTTCCCTTTTTGAGTGGTGCGGTAAGGTGCTGGGCCACACGTTCATAGGTATCGTTATCCCTGGCTACCATACCAAGATAGGTACTGCCATGATAAGCCTGTTTATAGACGCCAAACATTCTTTCCTGTCCAAAGTCCGCTGGTTGTATGTCAGGCGGGGTCTCCCCTTTGAATCCACAATCGATCCAGCCTTCCGGGGGGTTACAGCATCGGGGCAATCCCTCAAAGGATCCGTTTATGATATAGATCACGCTGGAATCCTTCTGTGACACTCCGAATTGATGACATAAAATACCCAGAAAAATGAACAAAAAACTTCTCAAGAAAGACGGGATTTGTGATTTGCGGGTTTCTAACGTAAAGATAAGGCATTTTGTTGGTTAAGATTCTTTTAAGCGATTCTTAATGAAACGATATCCCATACCAGAGCTTTTGCGATTTTTGCGCAGTTTTTGAATAACCCGCGATGAAAATTCTTATGGTTTGCCTGGGCAATATTTGCCGGTCTCCTATGGCACAAGGGGTGCTGGAAGATGAAATTAAAAGGAATTCTTTGGACTGGTACGTGGATTCGGCCGGCACCAATGGCTTGCACAATGGGGAAAGTCCCGACTATAGGGCCACCCGACTCATGAAATCACAGGGAATCGACATTTCCGGACAGATTTCCCGGCAAATTCGCGATTCGGACCTGAATGATTTTGACCTGATTCTTTGCATGGACCGCATGGTATATCGCCAAATTGAAAACCGTTTCCCGAAAGAAAAAACCAGGGACCGGCTGTTTTGCCTGATGGAGTTCAGCCCGGATCCCTCACTTGACGTGGAGGATCCATATTACGACGACCGTTTTGAAGAAGCTTTGGACCGCATCCGTACAGCCTGTGCAGGTCTCATCAGACAAATGGTGGATAAAAAATAAAAAAACCAAACCGGACTTTGGCTTGTTACAAACTATTCAAATTACAATAAATTTAATCGATCCTTATGCTAAACCGAGAATTGGAAAA
>Ga0116143_10001760_pt1 | contig 25277 bp, 8 predicted proteins | sample AD_UKC034_MetaG_FD_89745 | JGI IMG/M metagenome (GOLD analysis project Ga0116143, IMG submission 89745) | Active sludge microbial communities of municipal wastewater-treating anaerobic digesters from USA - AD_UKC034_MetaG | ecosystem: Engineered > Bioreactor > Anaerobic > Digestate | place: USA...
AATGCAATGTTAGGCTGGTATGAGGTTCACGTAACAACTTATTTCCAGGATACAAATCCACCATTCGATACTATTCCGATTGACAATATGATAGGCTACGGAATGGTTGTTGCCGATCCGAATGCATGTGATGTTCCTTTTAATACATCCGCAACAGCAATTACAACAACAAGCGCACAAATAAACTGGGATGCAGCAGTGATTGCAGATACATTCAGGGTCAGATATAGAGAAGTTGGAACTTCCAACTATTTGTATAAAGATGTTGATGGTGCAGGAGGAATTGTTAATACTACTCTGAGCAATTTATTTCCGGGAACAGATTATACCTACGAGGTAAGTACAAAATGCCTTGGTTATAGCAGTACTTATAGTATCATCGATAATTTTCAGACAACAATTGCAGGTGCAAATTGCATCATACCAAATCAACTTGATACGTTTGGGGTGACTGCAACAGATGCGACATTGCTATGGAATCCATTGGTAGTTTCAGATACTTTTATCGTTCGTTATGCCTTAAACGGTACATCAAATTATTTATACAAAACAATTGCCGGTGGTGGTGCAAACATGACAACTATCACAGGACTAACACCTGCCAGAGCTTATAAATTCCAGGTAGCATCTGTTTGCCTAGGTGTGAGTAGCGGTTATAGTGCCAATTTTGTTTTCAACACACTTGGACCTTGTGCTAAACCACACAGCCTTACAGCAACTAACATTACAAATTCTTCAGCCGAGATCGGTTGGACAGAATTAGTCACAGGAGATAATTTCCGTGTACGTTATACAATAAACGGGACATCAAATTATAAATATCAAACTGTTTCGGGATCTGTCTATTCAACAACCATTACAGGACTACTTCCGGGAACAACTTACAATTACCAGGTAAGTACAATGTGCAGTGGTGCCGGCACAGGATACAGTTCTATCGCTTCTTTCACCACTGTCTCATCTGCTGTCAGCTGTATCAAGCCTTATGGGATTTCATCTTCAAATCTGACCAGCAGTACAGCACAGATCAACTGGTCAGTTTTTGTTGAAGCAGATACATTCAGAATAAGATACAGGCTCAATGGTGCAGGTCAATACTTTTATAAAAATATCGATGGCGCAGGGGGAATTACTAACGGTACCATTACAGGCCTTTTACCAAGTTCATTGTACACATATCAGGTAAGCTCAATCTGTCTTGGTGTAAGTAGCGGATATAGTAGCACATTAAACTTTACCACTACCAGCGGAGCCATTGTATGTGGTGTTCCTTCCGGCGTCGCGTCATCCTCGATCACATCTTCTACTGCATTAATCAGCTGGAACACATCAGTTACTGCAGATACTTTCCGATTACGATTTGCTGAAAACGGCACAAGTGTTTACCGTTATAAAGATATAGCCGGTGGCGGATATTCAACGATGATTGATGGCCTCTCTCCTATAACTACCTATGACGTTCAGGTTAGTTCTATTTGCAGCGGAGTAAGCAGTGGCTACAGTTCTGTTCACACCTTTAGCACAATTGCAGGAACAGTACCTTGTGCAACACCCTATGATCTGAATACAACTTCAATTCTACCAAACAGCGCAACGATAAGCTGGACTCCCGACATTACTGCAGACAGTTTTATGGTCCGTTATTCAGTGCTTGGCACTACTAATTATGTCTGGAAAAAAATAACAGGCGCGGGTGGTGTATTCTCAACTTCATTAACGGGATTGACGAACAATACCAGCTATCAATGGCAAGTTCGGTCCATTTGCAACGGCGTGAGTGTCTCAGTTTATTCTGCGTCCTACTCTTTCGCTACTCCACTCGTTCGACTTGCTAAACAAGATCCGGTTCCGGCAGAAGAACATTTTGTTCTATATCCAAATCCGGCTGACGAAAAATTCTTTATTCGTTTTAATGCAGTGAATGATGAGACTTGTATATTCTATCTGGTTGATCTTGCAGGAAGAATTGTCCACCGGGAAGAATTCACTGCAGTAACAGGAGAAAACATCATTGAAATTCCAAGCCAAGAATTTGCACAAGGAATACATTCCGGAATCTTTGATTCGCCTTCTTTGAAAAAGCAGGTGCGCGTAGTCATCCGCTAAACCAGTATTGCAATTTATTTAATGCAGGATAAACGAAGTGGATATTTTTTGATTCTTGTAATTCACAACGTTTAGGGCTTAGCTTTACAGCTTGTTAGCGCCCAAGCGGATTTTTATGGCAGAATCTTCATTTTTAAAAACACTTCGCAAGAACTTTTCATTTGAACCTACCTCTGATCAGGAAAAGTTGATGGAATTGATAGATGATTTTTATATCTGCGAAGCTCAAAAAAAAGCATTTATTTTAAGAGGATACGCAGGAACCGGGAAGACAACTTTTATTCAGGCTCTTGCCAAAACTTACTCTCATTTTGATTATAGCGTAGTACTACTCGCCCCTACCGGGAGAGCTGCAAAGGTGATGAATGATTATACGGGAAAACAGGCTAGTACACTACATCGCAGATTGTATGACATGGGTATTGCCAAAGGCGGAGGCCTAAGTGTAAGGCCTGCTAAAAACAAGATCCCAAAAACGGTTTACATTGTTGACGAAGCTTCCATGATTGCGGCGAATGATGATAAAAGCCTGTTCAAGGGGAGAAATATCCTGAAGGACCTTTTCAAGTATGTGTATAGCCAGGAAGATTGTTTTTTGGTTTTCATTGGTGATACCGCTCAACTACCTCCCGTTGGTGAAGAAGATAGTCCTGCCTTGGATGCCGATTATCTGGAAAGAGAATTCAAGATGCAAGTTTATTCTCTTGAATTGAAAGATGTTGTGAGACAAGCAGAGGAGTCCGGAATTCTCATGAATGCAACTGCTCTGAGAATTCTCATCAATCGCTGTGCCGGAGAGCCGGTGTTTAAATCAAATGGCTACCCGGATATTGAACGGGTAGAAGGTGACCGGTTGATGCAGGCTTTACAAAATGCATATGAAGAAAATGACCCGGCGAGTACCTTAGTGGTCTGTCGATCCAACAAACAAGCCAACCGATACAATGATTTTATCCGGCGGGAGTTACTGCATTTTTATGAGCCGCTGAACACAGGTGATAGATTAATGGTTGTTAAAAATAACTACTACTGGCTCGATCAGGACTCACAGGCAGGATTTATTGCAAACGGGGATATCATTCGCATCAAAGATATTCTCAGAACGGAAGAAAAATTTGGTTTTCATTTTGCTGATGTAAGAGTGGATTTGCCCGATTATCCTCATCAGGAAAGTATCGAAGTAAAATTAGTGTTGGATACTATCAGTTCCGAAACCCCGGCCTTGTCTTTGGAAGAGAACAAGAAGTTATTCGAAGCGATCAATGAAAAATATAAAAAAGTAAAAAAAACGGCAGAAAGATTAAAATCAATATATGCTGATCCCTATTACAATGCACTACAGGTAAAGTTTGGATACGCCATTACTTGTCATAAAGCCCAGGGAGGTCAATGGCCATTTGTGTTTGTTGATTCAGGTTTTGTTCATGAAAGCTCCGCTACTACTGATCTTTTACGCTGGCTCTACACTGCGGTAACCAGGGCTTCAAAAAAGCTGGTCCTTGTTAACATGCACGAACGATTTTTTCGGAATTAGTTGGGAGGAAAAGAATTTTGTGAATACCTTTAAAATTCTTTAACGACCACAAGCTTATACTCCATTGCTCAAGCCTTCAGTACAATCTATATCGGTAAAAAAATTCAAAGACGATCTTACCCGGGAAACTAACGACTTACTTGCCGTTGAGGAGCCGCTTGAAATAAGATTATCTTACGGAAGAAAAAATGATCGCAAACAGAAAAGTATTTCTGTAACCATGCGAACTCCCGGTCATGATTTTGAATTGGCAATAGGATTTCTATTTACTGAAGCCGTTGTAAATAGCAAGGAAGAAATTCTTAGCATTAAATATTGTGAACAGGAAAGAGGAACACCTGCTGAACAAAATATTGTCTTAGTGGAATTGCAAGAAAATGTATTTCCTGATATAAAAAGACTCGAGAGAAATTTTTATACAAGTTCCAGTTGTGGAGTGTGTGGAAAAGCTTCAATTGATGCAGTAAGAAATGCAATCCCAAAATCCGGTATTTCAGAAGATCAAAGATTTTTTGTGAGCTCAGAAGAAATTCTTGCTCTCCCTGAAAAGTTATATGCGGAACAATTAGTTTTTAGTCATACCGGTGGCTTACATGCTGCCGCTCTATTTGATGACAAGGGGGAAATCCTTCTGCTGAGAGAAGATGTTGGAAGACATAATGCTCTTGACAAATTAATTGGTGCCTCATTACAATTAGAAAAGATTCCGCTTAATAAAAATTTGCTATTCCTGAGCGGACGATCAAGCTTCGAGCTGGTACAAAAAGCAGCGATGGCAGGAATTAAGATTATTGCTTCAGTGGGAGCTCCAAGTAGTCTGGCTGTCTCGGTGGCAAAGGAGTTCGGCATTACACTGATTGGATTTGTACGGGATAATCGATTCAATGTATATTGCGGACAAGAACGAATTAAAGACTAAAAATGTCTGAAAAAACTGATAGCAGCCAACTACCCAATCCGGAAAATCCGGATAAATTAAGTGATGCTAAGATCCGTAATCCAAAGACAGTTGCAGCGGGGATGCCCGGTGTTTTTGCTGCAGCCGGACATGTTTTTTCTGAAATGAATCCCGCGAGAGGAATTCAGGCATTATTAAAACTCAATCAAAAAGACGGTTATGATTGCCCCGGTTGTGCATGGCCCGATCCTGATGACGATAGATCGGTCATCGGAGAATATTGTGAGAATGGAGCAAAAGCTATAGCTGAAGAAGCTACTTCTAAAAAATTGGATCCTGCGTTTTTTAGGAAACATAGTGTCAGTTCCCTATCACGGTTGAACGATTACGAAATAGGTAAGAAAGGAAGAATCACACATCCCATGTATTTACCCGAAGGTGCGGACTACTATGAGGAAATTTCCTGGGAACACGCTTTCGAAAAAATTGCTGTGAAACTAAATTCATTGTCATCACCGGATGAAGCCATCTTCTACACTTCCGGAAGAACCAGCAATGAAGCAGCCTTTCTTTATCAGCTTTTCGTGAGGGAATTTGGAACCAATAACCTGCCGGACTGCTCAAACATGTGTCACGAATCAAGTGGCACGGCATTGACAGAATCGCTTGGTATAGGAAAAGGTTCAGTGAAACTGGAAGATTTTTACGACGCAGAGCTGATCATTATTCTTGGACAAAATCCGGGGACGAATCATCCCCGAATGCTTTCCGCATTACAAAAGGCTAAAGATAATGGAGCGAAGATCATTGCAATAAATCCTCTTCCTGAAACAGGGCTCATCAGTTTCAATGATCCACAAACAATTAAAGGTATTCTTGGCATTAAATCTAAACTGAGTGATCTGTTCCTGCAAGTGAAGATCAATGCCGACATGGCACTTCTTAAAGCGATCATGATCTTGCTTGCTGAGCAAGAACGTAAATCTCCCGGTTCTGTTTTTGATAATAAATTTATCAAAGAGCACACTATCAACGCGGAGGCGTACCTTAAATCTTTGGAAAAATACACACTAGAAGAACTTTCACAAAATTGCGGCATCTCTGTTGAACAAATCCGTGAAGCAGCTGATTTGATTCGTCCTAGAAAAAAAATAATCGCATGCTGGGCCATGGGTCTGACACAGCATAAAAATGCTGTTGATACAATCAAAGAAGTTGTGAATTTGCTCCTTCTTAAAGGAAGTATTGGAAAAAAAGGCAGTGGTACATGTCCGGTGAGGGGTCACAGTAATGTTCAGGGTGATAGAACCATGGGCATATATGAAAAACCCTCTGCTGAATTTTTAGCAAGAATTAAAAATGTGTTTAAAATTAATGTCCCCGAAAAACATGGCTATGATACTGTAGAATCTATCCATGCCATGTATGAAAGAAAAGCAAAAGTATTCATTGCTATGGGTGGGAATTTTCTTTCAGCAACACCGGATACCGGCTATACAGCAGAAGCACTCAGAAGATGTGATTTAACCGTGCACGTATCCACAAAACTAAATCGCAGCCATCTTATTCACGGAAAAGAGGCTCTCATTCTTCCTACTTACGGAAGGAGTGATAAAGATATTTGGAATGGAGAAGATCAATTTATAAGCTGCGAAAATTCAATGGGTGTTGTTCAAATGTCCAGAGGAAATTTAAAGCCTGTATCTACACATTTTCTCAGTGAGCCTGTTATCGTATGCATGCTTGCTAAAGCATTGCATGGAAATAAATCAAAAATAAATTGGGATCTGTATCTTCAGCACTATGATCATATCAGAGATGCAATAGAAAAAACGATTCCGGGTTTTGAAAAATACAATGAAAGAGTCAGAAGCCCGGGAGGCTTTTACTTGCCAAATTCATCACGGGAAAGAAGTTTTTCAACTTTCAGTGGAAAGGCTGAACTAAACATTGCAGAAGTCAATCAGCATATTCTTAGATCAGACGAATTACTAATGATGACAATCAGAAGTCATGATCAGTTTAATACAACGATCTATGGAATGAATGATCGATACAGAGGGATCTACAATGAGAGGCGAGTAATTTTTATGAATGAGAAAGACATTAGCTTATTAGGCTTAAATGCAAATGAAGTAGTTGATCTTGTTTCTGATAAGGACGGAATACGAAGAATAGCACATAAATTTTTAGTAGTACCATTTAGTATTCCCGAAAAATGTTGTGCAACTTACTTTCCTGAGACCAATGTTCTTGTTCCAATAAGTTCGGTAGCAGACAAAAGCAATACTCCGGTTTCGAAATCGGTAGTAATCCGTGTGGAGAAATTAGAGACGAAATATTGATTAATCGAAGACTATTTTTCTTGTCTTAGTTTCAAGACCTGCTTTCATCCGAATAAAATAGATCCCCTTCGGCAGTTGTGCGTCCTTCACAGGGAAATTCATTGTATGCGTCCCCGCAGTTTTTTCAATATCATCGCCAAATTGAATAACCTGTCTACCCGCAAGATCTATTACTTCGAAACTCACCTTTGATGCTTTGCTCAAATAATATTCTATACTTGCATGCTGTAAAATCGGATTGGGCCAAATTTTGAAATTAGTTCGAGTTGCAACAACTGATTGTCCATCAATCAAACCAGTCGGAAATCCGGGTTTAATAATTGTGAATTCATCCCTAATAGCTCCCGAAGAGGTAAGATATTTACAGTTCAGTTGGTTGCCCTTTACATCTATGACAAGCGAACCGTAATGATTGACCGTGTATTCATACATAGCATCATGTGGCCAGTCGCTCATAGTAGAACCTGCATAGCCGGAAGTTCCACAAACGACATAAACCGTTCCGAAGGAGCCTGTACCATTCTTTACATAAGAATTTGGAAAAGTTCCCGAGCCTGCATCTGTCGTCATGGTTGATACGTTGAAAGTATTCGAATTGCCGTAGTGGCCATGCAACATCATCGTTCTTTCATAAGAATGACTATGCCCTGCCAGCACAAGATCAACTTTATAGTTCTCAAGAATGGGAACAATGTTTGTCCGCATTTGGATCAACTCAGTCTCGGCATCAGAATCATGCGATCCCTTTGAATATGGAGGGTGATGGAAATATACTACAGTAAAAGTTTGTGTATTGGCGGAGAGGTCTGCGTGTAGCCAATTAGCCATGTCACCGGTAGCGGAACGGAAATTCGACCCATATGATTCGAGGCACACGAAATGTATATTGGCATAATTGAATGAATAATAAGCTTCAGTACCGCTAGGTACGCCGCCTGCTTCTCCATGCATTGGCATGGTGAAATTATCATAGTACGGGCCGGTAAGGTTGTTCGAATTAGCAGAATGGAGATCGTGATTTCCTGAAGTTGGCCATGTCACCCATTTTTTAAATTGCTTTGGGTACTCATCAAAAACTTTGGTCTGATATTCGGAATCTGTGCCATCATTATAAGCATTGTCGCCTAGCCAAAGCCACAAATTAGTATGCTTAGTTCCGGTATAAGCTTCATAAGAATCGCGCACCAATCGCTGAGCCGTACTCGATCTGCCAAAATCACCTATAACCCAAATTCGAACCGAATCAGTTGAGCCGACATGAGGATTTGTGACAAAGTAATTTTCAAGATCGCCTTGTAATTTTGTTCCCGAAGAGCCTATAGCATAATAATACTTTGTATTCTTATTCAGATTGATGAGTTGGACAACATGTTCGGTAGTTTGCGTCGTGCTCGTTGTAGATAAATTAAGATGCAAAGGATCAGTACCAAAATCTATTTTAGAATCGCAAGGAATATTTGTTCTCCACCTGATAAATATACTTGACTCTGTAGACTGTTGTAAGTATGGTCCCCTTGTTAAAGAAATGGTGTTGCTTAAAGTTTGAAATATTCCTGACTGTGACCAGGCACTTGAATCCCCGGAACAAATCGAGAGTATCTGGAATTCATACCAGGTTGAAGATATTAATCCGGAAAGTAATTCCGTCAAATTTGTACTGGGAGCTGTGATCCAGTTCCCTGAAAAGCGCACGGCATATCGAACAACATAACTTGATGCACTCGGAATGGCATTCCATCCTACAGTTGCCTCACTGGAAGTAACTCCGGTACTTGTAAAAAATGAAACATCGGGAGGATTACAGGCAAGGCTCTGTGTCCTGAATGTTCTCACTCTGCTATATGCTTGTGAAGGATTGCCGGCACACACACATCGCACAACCCATTCGTATTCGGTATCGGGAATGAGGCCATTGATAACAGCGTTGTGCGTGTTTCCGGGTAGTGTAACCCAGGTATAATTCGTTGTTCCAAGTTCAGCATAACGGACTAAGAAGCTATCAGCATTGATATATGGATTCCAAAATAATTCTGCTGAATTCTCAGTAATATTTGTGCTATAGTGATCATTGGGAGTAACGCAATAAACTGTTTGCGCATCAGTAGTAAAAAGTTCAGGGCTGCTTTGATATGCTCCTGACGTTCCATTATTACACCATGTCCTGATCTGCCATGCGTATGTTGTGTTGGGGTATAAATTAGTCAGAGTTGTGCTGGTAGCAGTTCCATTGCTAATCGTCTTAAATAAATAGATCGAATCTGTCAGATCATAATAACGAAGCAGAAAACTGTCTGCAGGTGCAGGTGCCCAGGCTAACTGTGCCGTAGAACTGGAGGTTCCGGCTAATATTAATCCGGATGGTAGTGGACACTGGGCATTAGTAGAAGAATAATAAACACACATACAGAGACAGACCATTATCCATCCGGCTGGTTTTTTAACTTTCTGTAGATATTTCCCGAAACCCTGAATCATCAATTAAAAAATATGCTTTCGAATTTACAAAACTAAAGCCTCGATAATTCAATCTTATCCCTTAGAACAAAAACTTCATTTTAAATCCTAAAAATGAAAAATTACCGGGTAATAAAATTCTATTCTAACCATATAAAATTTACACCAAGATAGTGATCCCCGCATTATATGTCAAGTGTATGAATCAGGATCAATAAAGCTAAAAAAGTGACAAATTTTTTAGCATTTCAAGAGATGATAATTTTAATGTTGATCATTAGAAAGCCCTAAAAAATAATTTTAGGGCTTGTAATGAAGTGTTTTTAATGCTTATTGTACGATAAATCTGCTGCTTTGATTTTCATCACCGTCAAATAAGCGAATAAGGTATATTCCCTTTGGAAGATTTGCATCGTGCACCGGGAAGTTCATCGCATTTTCTCCTTCAGATTGTTCAAATTCACCCAGGCTGAATACGACCCTACCCATAAGGTCCGTTACATCGACCTTTACCTTGGCCGCCTTTTTCAAATTATATGAAATAGTAGCATCATCTGTGACAGGATTTGGAAATACCAATAATGAACTGGCGATTGGAACAGCCTGATTAAAAATGTCTGCTTCATTACGTGCCATTCTGAGTGAAGATTGCTTACGAATTGTAAACTGATCCCAAATCGATCCTGAAGAAGTTAAAAATTTTGCATCCAGCTGATCACCATCTACATCAATAACCATAGATCCATAGTTATCAACACTTGATGCATACATAGCATTATGTGGCCATCCGGATGTGGTTCCCCCTCTTGTGCCTGATACACCGCAAACTGCATAAACTGTCCCATAATAATTAGGTCCGGTCTTAACATACTCTGCCGGTGCAATTCCACTTCCTGAATTCACTGCCATTGTAGATGCTGAGAAGGTTGACTCAATACCGTAATGTCCACGGATCATCATAGACCTTTCATATGAATGGCTATGACCGGAAAGAACCAGATCAACATCGTAACTTTCCAGAAGCGGAATAATATTAGTACGCATTCCAACCATCTCACTGGAATTATCCGAATCATGTGAACCTTTTGAATAGGGAGGGTGATGGAAGTATACCACCGTCCATCTTTGCGTATTTGCAGCAAGGTCGTTTCGTATCCATGTCGCCATGGCACCGGACGTAGAACGGAATGCTGCATCATTTGATTCAAGACAAACGAAATGAATATTGGCATAATCAAATGAATAATATGCTTCTGTTCCACTTGGAATACCTCCGGCTTCAGCATTTTTAGGCATCGTGAAATTATCAAAATAAGGTCCGGTCTGACTGGCGGCATTCGCAGTATGCAAATCGTGATTTCCTGAAGTAGGCCAACTTACGATCTGCTTGAACTGGTTTGGATAAACGTCAAATACTTTTGTTTGATATTCCGAATCAGTCCCATCATTATATGCATTGTCACCTAACCACAACCAAACATTTGTATGTGTTGACCCGGTATAATTAGAGTAGGAATCCCGCACCGCCCTTTGAGCGGAAGTTCCATGACCAAAATCTCCAATTACCCATATTCTTGTCGGGCTTGTTGTACCCGGTATAGGATGAGTAACAAAGAAGTTATCCGAATTAGCCTGGAGTACAGTAGTTGACGATCCTACAGAATAATAATATTTTGTATTTGGAGAAAGTCCGACAAGTTCAACTTCATGTTCAGTTTTTTGGGTGGAATTTGTAGTTGTAAAATTTAAATTCAATGGGCTTGTTCCATACCTGACTCTGGAATCACTGGCGACATTCGATCTCCAGCGAATAACAATGCTCTTATGCGTAGCTAACTGAATGTATGGTCCGCGTGTTAAAGCAAGAGTTCCGTTAAGTGTGGTGAATATTCCTGAAGAGGACCATGTACCGGATCCTGATGCGCAGTTGGTCTGAACCTGAAATTCATATGTTGTTAAAGGAAGAAGACCGGTTAATGTTTTGGTAACTGATGAACTTGGAACTGTGATCCAATTACCTGAATACCGCACTGCATATCTCACATTGTAACTAAGAGCTGCACTCACCCCTCTCCAACCAACAGTTGCAGAGTTAGGCGCGATCCCTGTGGAAGTAAAATAATTTGGATCAGCGACACCACATGTTGTAGAAAGAGTAGTGAAATTATTGAGAACACTGTATCCCTGAATAGGGGCGCTCACACAAATACAACGTACCCACCAATCGTAGGTAGTATTCGGGAGCAGGTTGTTAATTGTAACAGACTTTTGCGAGCCGGGCATTTTAACCCACACATAGTTTGTTGTGTTCTTTACAGCATACCTGACCATAAATGTATCGGCATCAACCAAAGGATTCCAGGATAAGGTAACCGAATTGGGAGTGATACCGGAAGAAACTGTTTTGTTTGGTACCACACAAAATGCCGGAGAGTTTAATGTTGTGAATACTTTGGGTACTCCCTGATATCCACCTGGTGCACCACCATTACAATAAGTATGCACTTGCCAGTAATAAGTTGTGTTTGGATACAAACCTGTGATCACGACAGTGTTTGCCGTACCCGGAGTTACCATCTTATAATAATAAAGGGGTACACCGCTTTCATAATAACGTACTAAAAAACTGTCCGATACTGTCGAATTCCAACTAAACCTTGCACTGGTATTGGTAATGCTGGTAGTAACTAATCCACCGGGTAAAGCACACTGAGAATATGCTGAATTTGAAGCAGCAAAAAGTATGGAGATAAAAAAGAGGCTGATGAGCCTCAGGTTTGTTAATCGAATAGCTTTGGTCATGTGGTCAATAAATAAACGTTTCGCAGTCTTTGTAAACACTAATTTACATAAAAACCCACAACTGGCAAGGCTTTTCAGCGATAAATCAGGATATTCATAATGACTCCAATAAGCATCCCAATTCAACCACTTTTATCGGTTCATTCGCGGAGAATTTGGAGCCTTTCACCAAATGAATGCGAAGAAAATTCAGGAGCATACATGTTTTGAATTGTAGTAATTCCACCTGAAAAATCGCCTTCATTAAAGGCCCGTAAACTATATTCAAAAACATATTCTCCTCTGGGCAGGTATGAAATGAAAAAGTTTGTTGCTACATCACCGGTGCTTTCATAATACCCAAAGCCGTCCTGCCATTTATATCCTGATATGACATTCAAAGGTTCAAGACCGGCTGCGCGAAGATCTTTAAGATGGAGATACTCCATGTCCCGATCTGTTTTTAAAGTAATACGAATGATCAGCTTGTCACCAACTTTAACAGTTGTGCCCGGAATTATTTTTTCAATGAGCGGACCGGTTGGACTATTTCTTTGAACGAATGAGTTCTTTGTCAATCTTAGTCCATTCGTTTCTGCATTTGTGATCTTGTCAAGGTCTTCAAAATACTGCCAATATAAAGCACCCCATGAAATTTGTGGAGACTGAATTGTACTATCACTACCATAACTAGTACTGATTGGTGATAAGCTGATCGATCCCATTTCCTTTTCTATTTCATTCCCTGACCATGTAACACTAAAATGTCCGCTGCCTGCTTCTCTATCCGGAGCACTTTCATCCGTGTGAATAATTTTATTTCCGATAGAAATACGAGTGACATTATTTTCTCCGATCCAATTCGATGCTCTAAGCATTAAAGCGTAACATGCCGCAACGGTGCCCTTTGTGGTCTTCCAGTTATTTACTTGCTTTTTTCTAAGTAACCAGATCTTCATTTCTTCAACGGACCTGCGATCATCGACCACCTCCATAAAAGCTTCGATCAACATAGCCTGCGTTTCTATTGCTGCATCAGTCCAATAGTAACCACCATTATTGTTCTTCCAGTACATCCCCATCTCATCGGATCGGAGGGCATTGTCTTTGAGTGAATTTATTATGTCTATGGCAACAGACTGCTTTCCATTTCTATTCAATGTTATAGCTAACATAGACTGCATATACAAATTATACTTCAGCCAACTCTTCTCTGCACGCTCCATAAAATAATTAAATTCTTTTTCTGACGGAATAGGTTTGCTATTAACAAAATCGAAACTCCTCATATATAAATATTGTATCTGTAATGTCGAAGGAACATGATCTTTCAATACAGCTTTCATCCTTATCAGCTCAGCATAATCATTCGCAATTTGATTATCAAGATACTTTAATGATTTTTCGATCATTCTGTCAATCTTAGACATATCTGTTTGTTCCAATACATTCAAATGTTTCAATTGTAATAGCCCGATGACTATATGCTGTGTTATGTATCTATTATCCGGCATGCCTTCAAACCAGGGCCAGGCACCATTAGCAATTTGTTGCTTTTCAAGTTTAGAAAGAGCAGCAGACTGTTCGTTACTCATTCTGTTCAGGTCAAAGAGCAAGCCGAGTCTTTCTTTCTGTTCTTTTTCACTCTTAGCTTCAAGAACCCACGGTGTTTCTGCCAGTACGATAGATTTTAAATCCTGATCCTTTTCCAGATTTGAAAGAAAGCTTTCAGGGCTAAGAGATTTCCATTGTGAAAAGATCTCTTTGATTCGGGGAGAAGAATTAGCAATATGCGTTGCCAGGCTGTTCGCATAATATCGTGAAAATACTTGCTCAGAACATTGATAAGGATACTCCATTAAATACGGGATAGCCTGCACTACGGACCAAACCGGATTTGATGTATATTCTAATTTTAGCCTATGGTGTTTCAGGCTTGTCGATTTATTCTCTACAAGCTTAGTAAGTTTATAATTCCGTGTTTCTTTGCCACGAGTCCATATTGGTAATGATTCCGTAACGAGTTGTCTGTTAGTTAATACAGGCAATAAATGTTCTTCACCATCAGAATAAGTTCCACTCGAAGCAATCATTCGAATCACTACAGCAGAAACATTCTCAGGAACTATCACTCTCCAGGAAACATTTGCACTTTTCTCTTTACTGACAGAAACAACCTTTTTTGATTCGAAATTACTGAAGGTTGAATCCATAGATTTCAAACTAATGGCATCAGACAATGACAAGGTAACTGAACTTTGAAGTTCAGTTGAGACCAATGAATTAATTTTTGCAGACAACCATAAAGTATCACCCGCTCTTAAAAATCTTGGGAGATTAGGCGTGAGCATCAACTCTTTTTGAGTGAGGACTTCTTTTTCATCAAATACATATTCCATCTCCTTGCTATGGCCAAACAGTTGGAGCTTCCAACGAGTTAATGCTTCAGGTGTAGAAAATGAAATTGTATGCGTGCTATCCTTCCCTGTATAAATCCTCGGTAGAAAGAATGCAGTTTCCTGCAAATTCTTTCGGATAACAGCTGGTGGAGGGAGTGTCTTTAGTAATTCATCCTTGCTACCAATCATGTCTACAGATTCCATTTTAGCATTCATATCTACGGAATTCTTTAAACTCAAACCGTCCATTTCAGCCGGTGGGCTGGCCATGGACAAAGATTCTACGGTAACTCCTCTGGTAGATCCCGCGTTTAAATAGCTGTAACCAAAATCAAAATTATATCCAAACCAGTTTAATCGATCATATACTCTGGGAGAAATATATTTTATGTCGCTATTCACATTAGAATAAGACGTTGAATAAGTTAGATCGAAACCATGAGTATTCATCCTTGAATAATGACCATAGCCAGGGAAAAAAGATGTTTTCCATTTATGGTCCAGAAAAACATCTAATGAGGCATCATACATAGACGCTAATAATTCTGCAGCTACAATTTTACCGGTATGATCCTTAATTTTTAGTTTCCACTCTTCTTTCTTTCCCGGTTCAAGTGTTGATCGAAAACTTTGGTACTCAATTCTCAGGTCTTTAGTCTTCCAGGGAACTTTAAATAATATCTGATCCTGATAAACTCTGGATTCTTTTACCATATTGATCCTCATAGAGAAATTCCCTCTATAGTCTTCCTTCACGGGGATCTCGATGACTTTTTGCTCCTTGTTTAGCCTGATCCACTCACTTTTAACTACTTCATTTCGAACAAGAGTTTCAAGCAAAAAGTAAGCATTGGAAGATGCAGTGCCTAAAACTAATTTATTAAGCATCCCGGGATCCGCATTGTCTTTTATTATTTGAGTATAATAAAACTGATTTCCTGATACTGTATTAGATGTATGATCAAGAACATCGAAGTAGTGAATCAGTTTCATTTCTTTACCGTAGGAATCTTTTGCTGATCCTTCCATCAGATAAAATCCCTGCTCTAATTTTTGCGGATCCAGTCTGATGATTGAATCTATTCCGGTATTAATTTCAGTTGTCCATACATTCTTCTCTCTCTTCCACTCTAAAAAATCATCTTCCTTATCAAAAACATCAAAAGGAAATTTTCTTATATATTCTTCCTTCGAATAAAGATGTTTGTCAGCACGATTCCATAAACGAGTTTTTAGTAATCGCTCAGGCTCCGCAATTTTATATACATTTAAAATCACTTTTGCAGGAACCGTTTTCCCGGAAAGATTAGTGGCTATTATTTTGGAGGTGGCTTTACTATCTGTATAGATGACTTTTGGCATATCAGTACTCAACTCCATGGATGTATAACCTACACGCAGCATAGTGTTGCCGCTTCTTGTTTCAGAGTTGATATCTGTGACGTCTGCTGAAATTGTGAAATTAAATGTCGGTTGATAAATTTCTTCAATGCTTTCATCTGCCTGTGCAATGAATGAAAATGAAAATTTCCCGTCTGAGTCGGTGATCATCTCCGAACTGAGAATCTCTTGCTCATTGGCGCTTTGGGGAATAGACCTATACCAATAACACCAGGGCGGATAAATAGCTTCCCGTCTGACATAATATTTCACAAGCGCAGCATCTACAGGAACCCCTGCATAAGTTTCGGCATATCCTTTTACATTGATGCTCTCACCCAGTTTATACTCACCTTCAACAGGCTCAAACACAACTTCGAAACGGGGTCGCTTATACTCTTCTACATTTATACCTGTTGATCCACTTGTATTCTGAATACTCATTCTGCCTGTCAAAACATTCTCTGGTGCAGTAAACACTCCTTCAACTGTTCCGAATTCATTGCTCTTTAATTTTTGTTCAGAAATAAGCTGACCGTTTACATCTAAGAATTGAATTGTTGTTTGCTGATTGCTGTGGATCTTAGGTTGTCCATTCTCAACAGTAAGAAGCAAGGCTTTGAAATAAATCAGCTGACCAGGTCGATATATTGAGCGATCAGTAAAAAAAACAGTCCTTTCAGTTACAAGGCTATTTCTTTGTCCGGGATTATATTGATAAAAACTCTCTTGTAGAAAATTAATATCTGTAGCGTATTTAATTTTAACTGAAAAATTTCGCCCTTGTTCCTTTGCAGGAAAAATGATAAATCGCCCATCTTTATCACTCTGATAGTTCCCTACAATAGAAGTATCATATTTACTTGTTGCTCTGTTAAATGTATTTGTTGTCACTTCAGCAGAAACCCCCTTGATCGGTTTGCCACTAACACGGTCGAGAACGTAAAGCTCATATTCACCCTTGGCTTTAGTATTGCTCAACAAACTCAAATCACTCACGCGAAATGAATTAAAAGCAAAGTTTCCTTCGTCTTGAACATATTTATCATGATCTGCTACGAGCAATATGTACTTCCCAAAATCCAAGCCTGGTATTGCTGTCTCCACACTGTGAACTTGCATGTCCGGATCTTGTGGCAGCTCAACCGACCATTCTTTGATGGCCGGAAGTTTAAACAGTTCCCGGATCACTAAATCATTATGTCCACGGCCGCCAGAAAAAATATCATTCCGATCGTTGATTAGACGAAAATATAGTTTCTGAATATTCTTATACTGTACAAGACTAAGAAACTCTTTCCCCATAGCATTTACCTGCTCAGTAAAGAATACCAGGGAAGGTCGCATTATCTGTTGTTTGAGATTCATTGCCATCATTGCGCCCCGCGATCCCGGATAAGATGTCAAAATAGTATCACAATATTTTATGGCATTAACTAGTTCCCATTTATTTGCTTCTGACTCTTCAGGATTGTAAGTGTTTCCCTTCTGTTCATGTAAAGATGCAATCTTGAACAAAACCTCCGCGCTTAGCCGGTGATTTCTGAATTTATTGAAAAGCGAATACAAAGACTTCTCATAAAGTGAATCCTTCTGAGAAATATTAATAGCCCCTCTTATGAAATCCAGCCTCTTCAAATCAGCATCGATCAATGCTCCGGGATCTGCGTCTGCTTTATGAAAAGCTAAAATGTCTTTAAAAAGAAGACAGGCGCGATACTTGAAATCTGTCGTATCGACCGAAGAGATATCCATCTTCAAAAAAACATCCAGATCAGCAATGAATGATTCATCCTTTATCCGGAACTTTTCAGCAGGTGCTGTGAGCCCGCTTTCTGAATTAGCATAAAAGTCAAGAACTCGATGAGCTAAAAAATCATACAATGTAGGGCGCAACTCTCTTGAACTTAAAGAATCTTCATTAAGCAGAATCTCATCAATATTACCAATCGCCATTGCTTTACTCTCTTCGCTTTGTTCAAGAGATTTAGAGTAATGCTTCATAGATTCATTTACGATCTTTCTCATATCCCATGTAGCCGGATTGCTCTCTTGTATACCGACAGTTTCGGACCGGTCAAAAAAACGATATCTGTTTTGCTGATAATACATCCAATAAATTTCAGCGAGCATCGAATGTAAAAGCTGGCGCTCCGGAAACTTTGCAAGCTCAATCTCCTCATTAAGATCATGCATGTTCCTTAACAATGCATCTTCTTCCACGAATGCTTGAAATTTCAACCGATGCATCATGGCTTTTACAAGCATTGATGTATTCTTATCAGCCTTAGCAGTATTAAAAATTTCTTTTGATAATTCAAGTGCTGAACGATGAAGTCCTTTTTGTTCCAGAGAATCCACTTTAGTCCAAAATTGTACGTAACCCGAATGCCCTGCTGATTCCGTCTTTTGTCCTTTCTTTCCTTGCGCAGATAATTCTAAGGTTTGAGTTGAATTAAAAAAAAGAAAAAAGATGAAAAATAATAAGGATCTGCCTGTCATTGGAAGGGATTTGAGTGCGAAAATATTCTATAGCAAATGTAAAATTACAAATCTTAAAGCCGGAATTCAGCATAAAAAAAAGTCCTGCCAAAAATGACAGGACTTTTACAATAAAAATAGCTTATTTAGTTTCTGATAATTCGCACAAGTTTCCTTGTTTGATCAGAAACAAGTTCAAGGAAATAAATTCCGGCGGAAGTATTACCCAGATCCATACTGAACTTATTCTGTCCCTGATGTATTTTTTCCACTCTGCTTTGCAGAACTCTTCCCTGAACATCCAGCAACTGAATACGTGCGTTCATTCCCTGACTTGAAAATATCTCAATTCCCAGAAGTTCATTCGCAGGATTCGGGTACACAAGTATGGATGAAAGCTGCGGAAGCTCGGAAGTTGAGACAAGAACTTCTACGAAAATAGCGTCAGTGTTAGCACAACCGTTGGAATCCAAAACCAAAACATTATATGTACCGGTTACTCCTACGGTAATTGTCTGTGTCGATGCTCCGTTAGACCAGGCGTAAGAGACAAATCCCGGACCTGCATCTAAGGTAATTGTTGCTCCGCTGGCAATAACGGTATCGTTACCTAAAAACACATTGGGCAAATCATTGATTATTGCAATCACAGTACCGCGAACACTTCTGCAATCAAATCCTGCCTCCACATAATAGCTCGCATTGGCAGTCAGTACAGGTGTAGTGAAATTGGAACCCGTATATAGCAGATTCCCGCCAACAGCTGCATCGTACCAATAGACTTGTGATGGAGATGTAGCGGTAAGAGTCAGAGATCCATTACCACAACGACTTTCGTCGGATGATAGCGGTGGATCAGGAATCGGGTCTACGATGGCAAGGACAGGAGTACGTTCACTCGGACAACCAGCATCTGCTTCTGCATAATATGTTTCGTCACCCGTAAGGACAGGCGTGATAAATGTAGGCCCTGTGCCAACTAAATTTCCTGCAAAAACAGAATCATACCATGCTATTGGTGAAGCCGAGGTGGCGGATAAGGTCACTGTTCCATCACCACATCTTGCAGCATCAGTCCCGATAGGCATAGCTGTAGTATTTACCGTAACATTAATGCCCAATCTTGCACTTGGACAAACCGATCCGGCCTCTGCAAAAAATGTAGTATCTCTGAATAAGACCGGTGTGTTATAAGTAGTGCCAGTAGCTAATAAGGCTCCACCTACAAATGCCGAGTACCAACGAATGCTTGCTGTATCGGTAGCTGTCAGTGTAACTACACCCGGACCGCAACGTGAAACATCAGAACCTTGAGGTGTCGCTGTGACTGTTAGTATTTCCACATCCATAGATACTACGTTACTCGGACAAGCTAAACTTGTTTGTAAATAGTATGTGGTGTTTGAACTAAGATTCGGTGTTGTGTATTGATTACCGGTTGCCAGGAGGTTTCCTCCGGGACTATCATACCAATAAATAGTATCTGTTGAAGATGCACTGAGTGTTAAGCTTCCCGGACCGCATCTATATGTATCAGAAACAATCGGATCGGGACCTTGTGAAACCATCGTGAGATTGAAAGCTTCAGAAACACTGGAACATCCATTGAAGCTTGCCAATACTGTGTAGGTACCTCCTGCAGTTGCAGTATATATTGTATCAGTAGCACCTGAGATTGGCACACCGTTTCTACGCCATTGGTATTGATATCCCGGAACGACTGTTATGTGCAACTGCACATTTCCGCCCACACAGAAAGTAGCATTTCCTGTTATAGATAATGTTCCGGCTAAGATATTTCCCGGTGCGGCTCCGGGGGAACCTCCTATGCAACCTGCGAACCAACTGCCACCAAGATTTGGATCGTTGCTTGTACCGGTTCTTTCACATGTATAGCCTTGTCCGTTTGCAAGCAAAGGCCATGGTGCAACGTTTTGATAAAAAACCGACAGATATAAAACATCTTCATGATTATACAAACGTATCTGCTCCCCTACATTTGAAAGATTAAAGCCAAGAGGTCCTCTCACATTTGTAACCGAAGGATACAGTGCAGAGAACTTCGCCATATCTTCTGCAAGCACCATATAACCACCTGCAGGAATCACCGTTCCAACAGGAACTGAATAAACATGATGATCCTGCTCATCGCGGAACTTCCAACCGGAAATATCAAGGCTCAAGCTGCCATAGTTATGCAGTTCTACCCAGTCACCGCCATCAACTGATGATAATGAATTGTAATTAATTTCAGAAAAAGTAAGCAAGGGAGCTGAAGAAGTCCCGGTGAAGTAAGCAGTGATCTGATCTGTAGAAGTAAAGTTGTACGTAACGCTTTGATTAAAATTATTTGAACTTATCACCACATTCGATCTGAAGTGATCAAAAGAATAGCCCGGATTAGGTATGGCAGTAAGAGTAACCGGATTCCCGTTGAAATAAATTCCCGACCATGGATAAGATCCGGGGGTGATAGTACTGATCTGAATTCGTCCGGCACCGGCAGGAGAAACATTCAATGTTAATGTCACTTGTGATGCCAGTGAAAATTCACTTACAATATGTGCTCTTGCTGTATTAGGTCTGGCATTCACGAAGCGCATCATCGTATCAATATTTGCTGCCCAGTTTGTTAAGTTGCTACCCCACTTAGCAAAATGCGCTTGCATATCATGAGCCATAGTGTCACGATAAGATTTCATCACCCCGTCAATTGCCGAAGGCAAATAAATAGTATTCATTAAATCCGCGTAGCGGTTAATAAAATATTTTTTAAATGTTGGATTAGCCAACATCGATCTGAACATATTAGACGAATAGCAAAATGCAGTTGGATTTCTTGCCATTCCCAGTCTATTGTCATTTACACCATTATATAGCCCGAAACCAAAATCCAGATCATACAAGAGGTACCTCCATTTCTTATCACCTTTTGTCGGCCTCCACATTTTAATATTATTTGTCCAGTCACCGATCCAGTCACCATTATCATAATACGTTTCAGCAATGAAATAATCAGCATAATTCTTTATGTCCAGGCGACGATCCATCTCATCGTAATATGCCTGAGTGGTTGAATCATTGGTAGTAGCATAGTTGTACATCGACCAAAAAGAAGTATCAGAGCCTAATTTTAATTCAACGTTGCTGCCAAACTCCTTTAAGTAATCGATTTCATCCTTCTTCAGATCAAAATTATTCTGCATCCAGTGCTGATCATGATTTTCATGAACGGTATACACGCCCCAAAAATTTCCATTCAAGAAGACTACTGCAGGCTCAGCAGCAAGATAATTTGAATAGGTATTTTTCATGATCCTCTGTAACATCGCATCCCTGAAATGAACAACATTCCAATCCGTTCCTGAATTTCTTAAAATAAAATTATCATTATTGTTCAGGTATGGTTTATCAGAATAAATAGGATAAGTGATTTCACCTGTGCCATACTTATCGCTGAGTCTTATCTCAAAACTCTTTTGTGCATGCCCTCGTGAATAATTTCCATAGATAGATATTTCTGCATTAAACCTTAATGCCCGATTTTTATTTCTGTCATAAAGCTCAAGCGTAGAAACTTTTCTCCAATCCTGCCAAAAGTTTGCTCCCTTATAAGGGAAGTTTGGCTGTGCATTCGGTCCTGTCGCATAAATTCCGGTATTATAATCCCAAAGGTTCAAGGAATCGGTCGTGATGGTATAGACAGGTAGATGAATATCCGTATTGATAAAATATGAATTAGTTACAGTAGGGCTTGGTAAATAAGCAGGAGCATACGTCTTTGCCCTGATCGTTTTTGTATTACTGATTAATATTGGTGCTGTATATTCCTGAGAAGCTAAAGTTGGATCATCACCATTTAAAGAATAATATATAGAACCTGACGGGGTGCTATTTGATAAAGTAAGCCAAATCGAACCGGGATAAAATCCGGGAGACATTGAAAATGCCGGTTGTGCTGCATAACCAACAAAGCAGGAGCCCGGGACATTTGCCGCATCCGGTGTTGGAGAGGAAAAATAACACCATGAAGCATTACCATCTGATGATCTGCCATAGGAATTGTCAGTCTCCATATTGGTATAGGTAACCTGATCAATAAGTACAGCAGAATTATTGTAGAGATATATTGTTTCACCACTTCTGCTCAATTTGAATTTTGCATTCAAATAATCTTTTGCTGGGACAATAAGCCAGGATGGTAATGGACCAAAAGTACTTCCGGCAGCTTTCATACCAAAGCTTAGAAAAGGAATTGAACTTAAGTCATTTGAAAGTGCTGTAGTATTATGAACCTGGACAGCCAACACGTTAGTTCCTTGTACAAGGATCTGTTTCAGAAATGCAGGATCGATATAAAACGAATCAGGCTTAAAGCCCTGATACATCATTGCCTCACGTGTTACCGGTGCGAAGACATCATAATTCGGGCGATCACCTGCTGTACCGAGGTTAGCTCTTGCAATTTCTACTCCGTTGAGGTATGCAACAAAACCATCATCATAATCCATATGAAAAATAGCTTTGACAATGTCAGATGTATCAGGTACCGTAAATGTTTTTCGCATCATCACGGAAGTACACTGAGCGATTGTTGTAGCGTCATCACCATCACCAAAACCAATACCTCCATTTCCTGTTGCCCAGGAACCATCAATAAAAGACAGGTTCCTCCAATTTGTGTCCGGTGAGGATGTGCCGACAAAGTAACGCCAGGTGGCAGATGCGTTTACTGCCGTTTCCCAATGATCTACGATATCCGTGCTGTTGCTATCAGATGCAAATACCAAAAGCCGGGAGCCGGGAGCAAGAACATAATTTGGAAATTCAAACGCATCAGGGTCTGAAGCATCATCAGTTAATCCATATCCGTTTAGATCTACAGGAGAAGCACCTGAATTATACAATTCAATCCAGTCTTTGTACTCGCCTGCATTATTTTGAATAGTAGAATTATTTGCAGGACAAACTTCATTGATCAGAATCTGAGCCTTCGCTGAAGGAAGAGAAGTGATCAGATAAAGGCATAAGAATAACCTGATTACAAAAAGTAATTTCATTGAAATGAGAGATTTTTAGAATTTTTCAGGTACAGGGAGAATATGATCCTTGTTCTGCAACTCATTGAGCCATGAAGATAACTGTTCTTTGTGAATTATTGTTCACCTAATTGCCAGTTTTATTACCAAATAGATGCTGAATACCTGTTTTTTGTTCCATGGATCAATTCATCAGGAAAAATTCATAATAACATCGATTTTTTTTACAATTTTGAATAAATCACCTTAGTCAGTATAATGTCCGTTTAAATTTAAAATCATGGATCAGGAAAACAAATCACGAAGAAAATTTATAAAGCAATCTTCATTCTTAGCACTGGCAGGAATTGGATCACAACTATTATCAAAGAGTGCCATTGCAGCCATTGAAAATTCAGCCAGTGGTCAGACTGAAACAATTTTTGAATTACCGGATCTTCCGTATGCTTATGATGCACTCGAGCCTCACATTGACAAAAAAACTATGGAGATCCATCATTCTAAACATCATGCCGGATATGTGAAAGGACTAAACGCAGCCGTGAAGGAAAATAATATTGTTGGATCACTTGATGATATTATCAAGAGCGTAGGAAAATATCCTGTTGCTGTGCGGAACATGGCAGGCGGTCATTGGAATCATTCTTTCTTTTGGAAACTAATGGGTCCGGGTAAAGGTGGTCAGGCGGGCGGACAAGTTTTAGAAGCAATTAACGGAACATTTGGAGACTTCGCGACTTTTCAAAAGCAGTTCAACAAAGCAGCCACATCACGTTTTGGTTCCGGCTGGGCATGGTGGATTTTCAATAAGAGCAATAAAAAACTGGAGATTGTCTCAACCGCCAATCAGGATAATCCGCTCATGGACATTTCAGAAGTTCAGGGAGTTCCAATCATGGGTGTGGATGTGTGGGAGCATGCATACTATTTGAAATACCAGAACAAGCGTGGAGAATATCTGGATGCATGGTGGAATTTGTTGAACTGGGAACAGATCACACAAAATTTAAATGATGCGCAGAAGGGGTGAATAAGATGAACAAGATCCGGATGATGGAACACGGATCAGACGGATCAAACGGATTTACACGGAAGTAATTGTTGTATAAAAACAATACCAAGATCTGTACTTATCAGTAATATCCGTGTCATCCGTGTTCTAAAAAAAATCCGCATTCAGGGTAAATAAGATGAACAAGACCTGGATGATGGAACACGGATCAGACGGATCAAACAGATTTACACGGAAATAATGGTTGAATAAAAACAATACCAAGATCTGTACTTATCAATAATATCCGTGTCATCCGTGTTCTAAAAAAAATCCGCATTCAGGGTCAATAAGATGAACAAGACCTGGATGATGGAACACGGATCAGACGGATCAAACGGATTTACACGGAAGTAATTGTTGTATAAAAACAATACCAAGATCTGTGCTTATCAGTAATATCCGTGTCATCCGTGTTCTAAAAAAAATCCGCATTCAGGGTCAATAAGTTGAAGTAGACCTGGATGATGGAACACGGATCAAACGGATCAAACAGATTTACACGGAAATAATGGTTGAATAAAAACAATACCAAGATCTGTACTTATCAGTACTATCAGTGTCATCCGTGTTCTAAAAAAAATCCGCATTCAGGGTAAATAAGATGAACAAGACCTGGATGATGGAACACGGATCAGACGGATCAAACGGATTTACACGGAAATAATTGTTGAATAAAAACAATACCAAGATCTGTACTTAATCAGTACTATCCGTGTCATCCGTGTTCTAAAAAAAATCCGCATTCAGGGTCAATAAGATGAACAAGACCTGGATGATGGAACACGGATCAGACGGATCCAACGGAT
>Ga0116143_10001763_pt1 | contig 25240 bp, 22 predicted proteins | sample AD_UKC034_MetaG_FD_89745 | JGI IMG/M metagenome (GOLD analysis project Ga0116143, IMG submission 89745) | Active sludge microbial communities of municipal wastewater-treating anaerobic digesters from USA - AD_UKC034_MetaG | ecosystem: Engineered > Bioreactor > Anaerobic > Digestate | place: USA...
GGAAGTCCTATCGGCATTCGGGTGCTTCGTGGACACCGGTGGGGTCTTACAACAAACAAAACGCTAAACCATCATTATAAAAGGAATTACGGCTTTCTTGGCTTGTTATCCCCGAAACTCCTGATATAGAATGTTAATTTTCCTCCGTTGATATAAATCAATATCTGCTTTTCTATCACGGCGAAAAATTAAAATCAAAAAAACGTTATTGTGATTGACGACGCCGGGCGAAGACCGCGGCGCCCAGAGCGCCGATGATTTGTGGGTCTACGGGCAAGGGTGTCACTTCCATGTTAATGATTCTGGTCAGTGCCTTGATCAATCCACGGTTTTTCGCGCAGCCGCCGGTTACCGTCACTTGTGGGCGCATCCCGATGCGTTTGAGCAACGTGAAACAGCGTTTGGAAACCGCCATCTGAATACCGGCGGCAATATCTTCGGGCGGGTTACGGCGGGCCAATAGACTGATGACTTCGCTTTCGGCAAAAACACTACACTGGGCCGTGACCGGGATCATCCTATTTGCCTTTAAGGAAAGGGATGAAAAATCATCCAGGTTCATGCGAAAGATACGGCTCATTGCTTCGAAGAATCGTCCGGTGCCGGCGGCGCACTTGTCATTCATGGCAAACTCCAGCACGGAACCGTCCGCATTTAAGGAAATTGCTTTTACGTCCTGGCCACCGATATCGACAATGGTTTTGACATTGGGAGCGCAGAAAAACGTGCCCAAAGCGTGGCAACTGATCTCGGAAACATTTTCATTGGCACAGGCCACCTCGTTGCGACCGTAGCCTGTCCCTACCAGATAGGCAAGCTCTTTGTAACTGGTCAGACCATCCGCTTTCGCACATGCCGCCTCCAGCGCCATGACGGAGGTTACTTCCGGATCGATCTCGCTGGGAACGATTGCATTGGAAATTATATTGCCGCCTTCATCAAGAATGACTGCTTTGCCCGTGGTGGAACCGACATCACATCCGCCAAAATATGGTTTGGTCATAGAAATCTCCTTTCCATCGCTTTTTAGAGTTCCTTTATCCAGCTTTTGTTTTTCAGATGGAGCACCAATCCACCCGCAGCCAGGAAGCTGGATCGTAATATTTTACTCATTTCAATTTGTCGGGTGGGTACAAGCTTCATGAACCCCTTCATCAGACCGCGCATGAATTCTTGAGAAAGACTCTCCGGATGATCGAAGATCTGGTTCTGAAGTGTCCCGCGCTCGAGGCACTGCAGCAGCACTCGCTCAAAGGTGGTTTCCGGATGGATATAACGTGCAGATCTTTTGTCCATCTTCATGGCTCTTTTCGGGCAGTTCATGGTGCACACGCCGCACCCCAGACATAATTCCGGCTTTACGACGGCCTGTAATCGAGACTTGGAGTGTGTCTGGTTTCCGCTCATCTCGATGGCATTCACCGGACAGGCCTTCCGGCATTTTGCGCAGCCGTTGCATGTGGTTGCGTCCACCCGGGCGATGAAGCTGGATGTTACAACCGTATTAGGATAGCCGTGTTTGGTAACTCCGAGCAACAGGTTGCAGCAGCAGGAACAGCACTGGCAGATAAAGGTGACGTTACGACGGACGTTGTCTCCGCAGAGGACCAGACCTTTTTCGCGGGACAGGGCCAGGTTATCCTTCATCTGTGCTTTGGTAACCTCCTGTGCCATTTGATGCCGGATGAGATAATCAGCCGCCCATCCGAAGCTAGCACAGGTTTTCAGGGGCAGGTCGCACGTCTTGACGCCGGCATGCAGTTTTTCATGGCGGCAGGAACAGATGCCCACAGCGCATTTTGAAGCTGTATCTACGATATAGGTGGCCGATTCATAATCCAGGATGCGTGTATATTCATCCGGAAGAACGGATTCGTCATGAAGATAGACTCTTGCTGGTGACATCAAGTGACCTTCACCCATATTGGGATGGTAGAAGCTTTCTTGATTTTCCAGCAAGCGATAGAAAAGCGGTGCCCATTCGGCAGGTTTGGCCTCTATGCCTGTGCGCATCATGGTGAACTCAAACACACCAATAATCAAGGGTGAGGGCATGTAGAAATAGCGGTCATGAACCCAGACATCCATTACCAGCCCGTTGCCGCAGAGCCTTTCCAGCAATTCCTGCAGACGTGGTTCCGGCAGCTTGGTGATCTTGTTGATCTCCGTCAGATCAGAGAACACATAAGGCAGCCGAACGAAAACTTCCGCTTCTTCTTCAGTAAACAATGCTTTCACGAGAGCTTTGAGGTCATCGTTCCAGGAGCAGCGAACATGGAGATTATCCAGTTTATGACCGACCCGTCTGAAGATGTCTTTTGCCGCACCGTGTCCCATAGACAATTCCTTCTTTTCGGTTAATGAAGACGTTGTGCCTTCATGACGTTTTCCATAAAAAACTCCACTTGCCGCATCATATTATCATGCGATACGATCCGCGGATCGGAGAGATCGTAATCCAAAATGAGCAGCGGAATTCCTTCGGTGCGGCAACGTTCGCGGAGGATGCCATTCATGGCCTGTCCTCCCTTACATCCTACGTGATTGGCGATCCACACCATATCCAGATTGAACTGTTTGACCATGCGGAAAATATCGTCTAGGTAGTTCTCGGCCGGTCCCCGGGTGTGGCGTACCATGGGCCCCTGCATGATGGTCTTGCCCCAGTCTCTGAGCATGGTCTCGGGTGAGGTGGTATCAATGGGTTCATGGTGATTATAGGTCATGCTATCGTTAATCAGGGTCACACCGTAAGTGCGCTCCGCCCAACTGAAGATGTCGATGAAATGCAGGAAAGGTGGATTCCAGAGCACGGCCCGGTACTTTTCGTTTTCTGTTGCGGGAAGTTTATTTGTGTAGTTTTTTCGGGCCATTTCCAGAAGTTTTTCATAGTGACGGATCGAGATCGGGTGGCCGGCCGTGATATTGAAATGCCAGAGATGGCTCAGCCATACAGCTTCAGATGCCAATGGGGCCGGCCGGATCCGGAGCATATCCCACAGCTCGGTCTCCATCTCCAGCATGTAATTTCGTCCGTTACAGATTTCGCGCATGCGGTTCCAATCCATGCGTCCGGGAGTGCGCTCCTCGAGCCATGTGATCATGCCCATAACATCCCGGGCAAAGAGTTTTTCCGCCCGTTCATTGTAAAAATGATAGGGTACGTCCAGACGGTAAATCGGCAGGTCATAGGCCCGCTGCAGGAAAGCATACGAAGCCGCACCGGCGTCGCAAGGCATATTGGAGCTTACAATGGCGATTCCTTTAGGCATATGTCCCTTAAGAACCATGCCGACCGTGGCTTTGGGCAGGCTACAGGCATCCGGATTCATACCCGCGTTCTCGGCTTCGTCGATGTATTGCAGTGAGGCATCGGAATGCATGATGGGTAGAACGATACCCATGGCCTCAAGCAGATAGGATTTGAGACCCATGGCACGGGCGATGTCATATGGAACCAGATCTTCAAAGATGACGAGGTGTTTGGGATCAAACAGCATGTCTCGCAACTGTTCCAGCACGCCTAAAGCCACGGAGTGCACCGTCAGACAGATCGAATCATGATACATGCCGGACCGGCCGCGCACCAGACGATTGGCAAGTCCGTTCACTCGCAGCAGTGTTAGGATCCATGGATTCTTAATCAGCGAGCGGACCAGTCCGAGGGGGCCGAGTTTGAACAGGGCTTGCCCCAGAAATATCAGGATGGCCACACCGGTCATGCTCCAGTATTTCATATATACCAGTGCATCTCTGGGGTGAGGCGCGCTGAAGAGGTATCCAAGCAGAGAATTCCGCAGAAAGCTCTTCAGAATATCCGGCAGCAGCACGATCCTGGTTTTGGTATTGTCAATGACGGTATTGAGTTTCACGGAAAGCCTCCTTTATTTTCCCATGCTTTCGATAAAAGCCTGTACGCGTGTGCGCAGTTGACCTTCTGCGCAAAGACGGTATTCCCTTTCCAGTTTCAGTACCGGGATTCCCCTTTCGCGCAATGCCGTCACCAGTGGCATGGAATCGACACCCCAGAGGTCGCAGAACTTAATGATTTCAAGCACAACTCCGTCCACCCGGTATTCTTTTACCGTGTCGACAATCGTGTTCAGTCTACGATCGAATTCTTCCATCATCCGCGGACAGAGCGTTCTGGCGAAGGTGTATTCGGCCATTGTTTTGTAAGGATTGCCGCCGATCGGTTCAATGGGATGGAATCCCGGAATGGTTCCGGTGCAGAAACGGTCCGCGACCACGAGGGCCCCCTGGGACTCGATCATCCGGATAAATTCCGGATCATGAAGATGACCGCCAACGACCATCAGTCGTGCCCGACAGTTTTGTATTCCCTGACGCCCTTCGAGCTCTTTTTGAAAATCAAGGATATAGGGTAGGATCAGATCTTTGGGTGAAGCAAGCGAAGCCATGACGAGCTGGTGAAACTCCGTGCCGGTAATCGGTGGATACCGCTTTTTACGCAACTCGCCGATGGTCTGAATCACATTAACAAAAGCGTTCCATTTCTGCATGGCCGTATTGATTGACTCATCACTCATGTCTACATGGAAATGTGCTGCAAGCTTGTCCGATATGGTTTTCAGTTCTTCTGCCATCCAGGCCAGCGTATCTTGATTGACCTTACGCGGCACATCCAGGATATGATTGAAAGCAGGCTTTCTGAGATAAACCAGATTGTCGTAAAGCCTTTGCATATGAGTGCACGAGGGGACATACACAGACCCCTGCAGCATATCGAAACGCCCGTCCATCTCGAATTCAAGCAGACCCCGGGCATAGCTGCAGACGAAGCTGGAAAGATAGTTGTCCGCAATCTCGGTACCGGCCAACCCGGGTGCATGCATCCGTACGGGAAAAAGCTTATCCGCCATGAGCAGCGCTTCGGGCACATATGAACAGGAATAACCGATAGGGATACGTCCGTTTTTAACCGCTTGCTCAACCAGACGATTTTGAGGATCTTCCAAAAGTTCTTCAAAGACCTTGATGGTTTTGCCGGGCATTACAATACACATCTCCTTCCTGTGTTCAACGTCTATTCGATCAGTATATTCTCTCTCCAGGTTTCAGATCCCCGAAGAGGCGTGCAAAGGTTGTGTTGTATAGGGACCAGATGATCAGATTGCCGTACCACCAGGATTCGTTCAAGGCCTTTTGAGGACAAACATTCTGGCAATGGTAACAGCGGATACAGTGGCTGTCTAACACCGGGTATGGGGTCAGCGTAATGCTCTTCGCCGGGCATTCCCTGGCGCAGATCTGACATTGATTGCATCGACTCTCGTCGAGCTTTGGTTTGGGCAGGACAATCCGCAACAGGAAAGGTTTCGCGATGAGGCCTACGAGTTGATAAAAACCCCATGTCCGTTTAAGCGCATCCGGATGGCTCTCCGGCATGAAGCCCTCATAGCCGGTCTGTATATGTCTTTCCACAGCCAAAGCAAAGTTGCGGGCCTGTGACAGGTCCTCGGAATCCGGACGGGTAGGCAGGCGTCCGATCAGACAGGGAGCGGGATGATGTACCCTGCCGTGTCCCAGGTAACCTCCGATTATCCTGGCTCCTTTGTTTTGGATCGCTTGGGTGAGGTCGTAAAGGACACGGCCGGGCGCTCCGCCCGCGGTGGCGAAGACAAAAGCCTTCTTGCCATGGAGGGCCGGCCAGGCCCGAAGCCAGGTCAGAATCACTGCCGGCGCCTGACTTTCGAAACAGGGAGAGCCCACGCCCAGCAAATCACATTTTACGACATCGGCAGGCTTTACTTTCTGGATCGCCAGAACTTTTACCGTATGCTTTTTTTCGCGCAAACCGGCCGCCATGGCTTCAGCAACTTTAAGCGTCTGGCCGGTCTGTGAAAAATACACCAACGCAATATTCATCGGACACTCCACCCCGTCTAAAGAATCTGCAAATCCTGAAGAATTTGTTTTACGGTTTTGCAGGCTTTTGCATCATCGGGGAAATCGATAAATGACCTGCCATGAAAATCAAATTCTCTGATCAGATCGTCCTCCGGCAGCCATCCCAATAACGGAATGGGCAAATTGTTCTGAATATTTGAAACTTCGCTTTCGTCTCTGACGCGGTTTAAAATGATCCCCATGCTTTTGTAATCAACGGCTTTGTTGTCCTGGGCAAGATGCTTGATGGTGTTGGCAACATGAACCCCTTTGGCGGAGGTATCGGAGATCATGATCAGATGATCAACGGTTTTCATCACCCTGCGGTTGATCTGTTCAACACCCGCTTCTCCGTCGATAAGCACAACGTCAAAATTCTTCGCCAGATCCTGGATGATATCCTTCAAAAGAGAGTTGAGTTTGCAGAAACAGCCTTCCGACTCCGGTCTGCCTATCGCAAGAAGCCCGATATTATTGTACTCCGTCAGAGCGTCAAACAGTTCGTAGTCGAGCATGTTCAATGTTGCGTCCTTGTCCTGACTCTCTCCCTTCTTAATGGCATCAATCAAATCCTTTCTGATATCATCCACTGTTTTTTTAATGGACACGCCCAGCGCCGTGCAAAGACCCACGGCCGGGTCTGCATCAATGGCCAGAACTTTGAGGTCTTTTCTTCGGGCAAGGTTCTTGACCATCAGCGCCGACACCGATGTCTTGCCTACGCCGCCTTTTCCACATAAAGCGATTGTCTTGGTTTTTTTATCCATGTGCCTTTTTCCTCTTTTCATCCCTTTGTTTTTTCATTCCTTTTAGTTCGTCAACTTCGTCGCAGACATCGTTATATTCACACTCGTCACAATCAGAATCGATCTCGCTGAGCATCTTGTTCATGGCGCTGATTGTCCGGCCGACATTTCTGGTAATCTCCTGAAGTTCACCGACATCTTCGGCGCTGGACGTTACAAACAGAAATTCGACGGCATGAATATAATCCTTCTTTAAATATTCTTCCCGCAAAGCACCGCCCAGAACTTCAAAAGAAAAACCGTTTTGCAGGGCCTCACGGCTGATACGGCTCCATTCCCGCTGATATTGTGATACAGCCCTGATCATGTAACCCTTGAGATCAAGAGAATATCTCACGGCTTCCATTTCCTTGTATTGATCGTAGGCGCTCTCTTCATCAATTCCGCTGACTTCGGCAAGAACAACCTTGCCGAATGGTAAACTCTTCTCAGAGCTGTCCTTGATATCCGGACCGATGAGTGTTATTTTCCCGTCACAAATGAGATCAGGCTTTTGCGTCCAGAGAAGACAGGAAACTGAATTCATCTGCGGGTTCCCCAGTTCCACCGCCATTTCATCCGACAGGACAACGTTTCTGCCCTTGGCTGAAGGCCAGGGAGTATTTCGTTTTTTGGCAACGCCAGAGAGACTATTTTTTCCTTCGATATAATTTCGGATATCTATAAAGGTCTGTTCAAAAAGCTCCATGCCCGTCTACTTTCTCGCATCGCTGATTTTATCGGCGGCAAAAAGAGCTGCCCCCAGAGCGCCGTTAATCTGAGGATTATCCACGCTGTGCAACTTCACGCCCAGCGCCTTTTCCAACGCCGCAAACATACCGGCGTTTTTTGCCACGCCGCCCGTCATCACAGCATCGGGCGCAACCAGGATGCCCCGGGCAAGCGACGCCGCCCGGTTGGCAACAGCCTGATGCAGGGCGTTGATGATGTCGGCGATCTCTTTTCCCTCGTTCACCAGAGAAATAATCTCCGTTTCAGCAAAAACCACGCATTGGTTGGACAGGGTTAGTTTCTCCGTTGCCTTCCCGGATATAGCGCCCATATCTTCCAGCTTGATCTCCAGGGCGTCGGCGATAATCTCGAGGAACCGTCCCGTCCCCGAAGCGCACTTGTCGTTATAAACATAGCGTTCTACGTTTCCCTTCTCGTCCACCTTGATGGCTTTGGCATCCTGTCCGCCGATATCAACCACGGTACGCGCCGACGGCACCTGCCAGACGGCTCCCCTGCCGTGGCAGGCGATTTCTGATTCCGGGGAGTTCATAAACGGAATGTGCTTGCGGCCATAGCCGGTACCCACACAGTATTCGATGTCTTCCATGTTGATCCCGGCCTTTTCCACGGCGCGCTTCATCACCTCCATGGATGATTTTTCCGGCTGCGCCGAGGCAAGAATCACTTCAGAGGCCAGCATCTTTCCATCCTGCAAAATAACAGCCTTGGCCGTCAGAGACCCGATATCGCAACCCGCTGTAATCATTTGGCACCTCCATTCAATTTTTCCGCGGCAAAGAGCGCGGCCCCGATAGCTCCGGCAAGCTGCGGGTCTTCACGGCGTATTCTTTTAATCCGTGTTCCCAGATGCTTTTCCAGCGCGCTGACCACGCCGTTATTTTTTGCCACACCGCCTGTCATGCAAACATCCTTTTCCAATCCTATGTTATTGGCGAGGGTGGACATGCGGCTGGCCATGGCGTTATTGACGCCGGCGGCGATATCCTCAATGGGCACCTTGTCGTTCAAATGCTGGATCACGTCGGCCTGCGCCCAGACCGTGCATGCCGATGCAAAGGTAACCGGCTGCCTGGAACGCACCGACATTTCTCCCATCTCATCAAGCTTCAGATTCAGCACCTTGGCCATGACTTCCAGAAATCGGCCGGTACCGGATGCACATTTGTCATTGGTGATGAATTTCACCATATTTCCTTTATCATCCAGACGCAGAGCCTTGCAGTCCTGACCGCCGATATCGATGACCGTCCTGACAGAAGGAACCAGCCAGCGGGCTCCCTTGCCGTGGCAGGCTATTTCAGAAACCGCTTCATCAATAAATGATATTTTATCCCGTCCATAGCCGGTGCCCACACAACTTTTGATATCTTTCATCGTGAGTCCTGCCCGGGTCAGGAGCATATTCATGACTTCATCGGCTGATTCCCATGGCCTTGCCTTAGACTTGATAATTAACGATTGAATGATCTTTCCGTCCTTCATAATGACGGCTTTGGACGTTAAGGAACCCACATCGCATCCCGCTGCAAACATTATACAAGCCTCCTTACCTTTAGAAATTCCATAAATCGCTCTTCCGTCGCTTCCCAGGATTGGACACGCGCATCAAAAGCGTCGGCATACATGATATACGTCGGATAGCCCGCTTTCTCCGTGTCCCGGGCCAGAAGCTTGACCATCCCCCAGGTATTCCGGCATCCCGGCGTTCCATTGTAGACAATCAGGTCCGCGCTATACATTTTCGCCAGGGCTAGGGTATCTTCCAGCCACATATTAGGGGCGTCATAGGGCCCGCGGATGGATTTGATCATGGGCATGCGCGAGTTGATCATACCCAGGCTGTCGATCAGCGAGTCCATATCCGTCATATCGATATTATAGGCCACCTCTTCTTTATGATAATCTGCTACATATGGCGCGTTGGGAGACCAGTAGTGGCTGAGGATGTTGCCCTGATAGCAGATGCCGTTCCCTTCAAGCATTTGCCAGAACTGCATGTTTTGCGCGTAATGGTCAATATAGCAGAAAAAGGCCCGTAACTTTTCCACCCCTCCGCTTAATCCGGAGATATTCTTCGCGGCGTTTTCGCGGGCGACTTTCCGCATGGATTCGAGCACGCCGGTACATTCCGGCATGCCGGCAAAAAGAAACCGTGAAGCATACACCATCATATTATAAGACACCGGCACGGGGCTGGGAACAATCCGGGCCAGATCTTCCAGTTCGGCGATGATTTCATCCTGCCGGGCAAGTTCGCGAAGATTTTCTTTCAGGCGTTCGGGGTCAAGCTTTTTCCCCGTTTGTGCCTCCAGAAAACGGATGAGCGCTTTGAAGTCTTCCCGATGGTATTCATTGGAACGAGTCCCGGTGAGATCCGGCGGCATATCCAGTTGAAAAAACGGTTTGTCGAGATAGGCCGCCGCAAAGGAAAAAGCATTGGCATTGGTGTCGCAAACGCCCGGCGTATCCGTGACAAACATGTCCACGTCCGTGCCGATTCCGGCCAGATAAGCGCCGATGGTGCCGCGTTGTGAGGAGCAGGAGGTTTCCGTGAAACCCGCCTCGTTGCAGTAATCCAGAAATTCCGCCGTCCCTCTTTTATAGGCAAAGGTCATCATCACGGAAATGACCTCCAGGCAGACCGGCACAATATCCATGGCGTAAAAAATGGATGGGGAAAAACAGAATGTCGTAATGGCTGTCTTTTTTCCCCTTTCTTTCGCGAACGTCAGATTTTCCATATATTGAGCGCATATCTCGATGAACTTCTGCCCCGGTTCCCCCGTGCCAAGCACCACTTCAACAATACCTTTAAAATAAGGAATATACTTTAACATGGTGCGGAATTCCTTATCCGTCCCGCTTTTCAGCCGCGCAGCTGACGCAAATGTATTCCACAGCATCCAGTCAAATTTATATTCTCTGGTCTCCTTTCTCATGCGACTGCCCTCCTCTGTTGTATTCTTTCAATAAAGGCGTCAACACGCATCTTCATTCTACCTGTTTCCACCAGGGGACCGTACTCCCGTTCCAGGCGCATGCAGGGAATGCCACGGGCTTCCATGTCTCTTTCAAACAGGCCGTTTTCAGAACCGTGGAGATCGCAAAACCGGATGTTCTGCAAAATGACGCCTTCAATTTTCGCCTTGGCCACTTTCTGGGTGAGAATCTCAAGTCTTCTCCGATAATCTCCATACATGCGGGGACAATCATTATGACCCAGGTATCGTCGGGAAAGCGCAAGTACAGGATCGCCTTCCTCATCCACTTGGTCGGAATAAAACCGCGAGCCGAAACACAAATTGTCGGCAACCACAATGGCCTTTCCTCCTTCCATCACCCGGACCAGTTCGACGTCATCGTTGGCGCTGCCCACAAGCATTAGACGCACCCGGTCCCTGATTCCCGAAGTTTTTTCCGCATCAGCAATGAACTGCTCCAGGAGCTTGTTGTATTCTTCGCGGGGCATGGTTGTGCCGGCGAGGATGACCGCCAATGCGTCTTCTCCGCTGAAGGGGGGAGCATCCAGCGTACGCAGCGCTTCGAAACGATCCAGGAGCATCCTGCTGTGATTGTAAACTTTAATGGCCTTCGTCAGATCATCGTCGGTAATCTTCACGCTGAAGTGTTCTTCCACCGCCGCAATGAGGCGCCGGGTTTCTTCCGTCATCCATTTCACGGTATAGTCCGAGTACTTATGCGGAACACCATAGTGGAAAAAGAAAGGAGGAATTGCCCCTTCAATATCCTTTCCGGCTTTACGCCAGCATTCATCCAGCCGCCGCATCGAATCGCAACCGGGGGTAATGATGGCACCGTCCAGAAAATTAAACTTACCTTCTCCGGCCAGTTGCAGCATGCACTTGGGAAGGCTGCAAATAAAGGGGCCGAAATATGTGTCGCCAATGGTTGTGTCCATTGCGCCGAAGCCGCGAATTCTGAAGGGAAGAATGCCTGCCGCGTGAAAAATTTCATCAGGCACATATGAACAGGTATAGCCCACCACCTTTTTTCCGTTTAGCTTCCACCGGGTCACGAACTTATTATTGAGAGCCGTAGCAGCCTCAAAAAATTCCTTCATCATGGGGCCACCTCCCTGTTGTTGACGGCACTTTTCAAGTAGGCAAGCGCTGCCTCAATTTCCCGGGAACCGCCGGCTGGATCGGGCCTTAAGAGATCGGCAATTCCCCTGATAACGGGTGGCAGTACTTCGTTTGCCACAGGCTTGACTGACTCCACAATATCCTCGGTAAGCCATCGTATCGTTTCACCGACTTCATCCGCATCAACCGAGTTGATCGCCTGAGAAAGGGTGTTTCTGATGATTCCCGGCGTAATGGCGTGCACACGATTCAGGATTCCGCACAATCTGCTGATTGTATTGGCCACCTCCTGGGCGTCAATCTCACCCATTCCTTTGGCAAATTCACGCGCAAGGTCTTCATCGGAAAATAGTCGCTCAAAGGTATCGGTTTTGCGGCTCCAGTTTCTGATGAAAGCGACAACGGAAAGAAAATGGTTCTGGAAATATTCACTGGAAAGCTCCGGGCTTTGTTCCAGCTGATCCATGAAGGATGTAAACGATACTTCCTTGATCTCCGACAGAAGGGTTCTGGCTTTGATGAGCAGATGGATATCGACCGTGCTCATTGTTTCCTGTGAAAGGCGCGACAGCGCGTTGGGAAGCCGTGGTTTGCCCGACTCACCCAGCAGTGTGCTGCCGGTGTGGATCTTGCGAACCAGTTCGCTCAATTCATTAATCAGCATTCCGATGTCTTTCCCGTCGATGTCATCCATCAGCGAAAAGACAACGTCACTGAGAAGGTCCGGTGCGAGATGATTTATCGGTGACAGAGTTTCCTTGGCTGTGGAAACAGACATGTTTACCGCCACAGGGAGGAGAGACAACAGGCAGATCACTTTGGCTGGATAACGCCAAAGCTCTTCATTGATCATTTTCACCACGGACCCGATATGATCTTTGTGAAAATCGGCGGATTCTTTGATTTCGCCGAAGTCAATATGCTCGATTAGTTGCCGGACAACCGGTCGCAGACTCTCCGCGTAATCCGCACCTTCGCGATTCGAATTTTCGTCCTGCCTTTTCCGGGACAAGACATTATCCACAATCTTTTCCACGTTTGCAGACATGCGGGCTTTTAGTTTGCTTTCGCCCGACCAGTCTTTAAGCGCTTCGTGGGTGACTGCCATCAGTAATTTTCTTGCCGCGGGAGTTTTGGCAATTTGCCACACCATTTTCCCCGTCAGGTCGGCGACAGAATCCGGTTGGACAGGTTTTTCAGCACAATTCATGGAATCAGCCTCCATTTTAAATTTAAAACGATCATTTCATCCGACAGATTCTGAGAATCTTCTGTCCGCTACGTCCTGCGTTTCATCCTTTTCCGGATAAGCTGCCACATCCAGGAACCGAAATGCAGCTTCTGATCGAGCACCGCATTGACGATGGTGTGGGTTGCATCCCGAAACGCATGGATATCGACATTGGCCACCACGTCGGAAACAAATTTACTTACCGCCTGCGGATCACTCTTATGGACGTCATTGATCAAGCGGGTCGCCTTGTTGATTCCCCTGCCGATCAGCGGCGGCGCATCGTGGGTAAGAGTTTGAGCGAGTGCTTCCCTGAATTCGGGCGACACCTCCCAGAGATTTTTCATCAGGGTCGTGTAGGCTTCGGCCAGGGCTTTGAATTCATTGGTGTCAATTTCTTTCAACATACTGGCGAGATAATCCCGGATCAGTTCCGGAGAAAGCTTTTCATTAACCTGTTTTCCCGTCTCGGCCAGAGCGCCTGTACAGGAGTTGACCACGGGGGGGATGGAAGCCAGGAGGGACAGCATAATTTCCGGATCCTGCCAGATAAGCGCATTGACCAGCGGATGGGTCTTGTCCGGTTTGATATTTTGCAGATGATTGCGAATGAGATCCTTCACAAAAGGTGTGCTGAACACCTCTTTCATGACGCCGCCTTCAGCGGGCATTACGGTGCTATTTTCCATGTTCTTCTCCATCCGTGCCGGTATTCGAAGCATTTTGTTCATTGTAGGTTTCTTCCGCGACGATCCATAATTCCGTCCCCAGCAATTTTCCGTTGCGGACAATGCTTTCCAGGGTTTTTTTATCAAGCGACATGACCATTGACTTCAAAAAATCGTGAAGGAGCTGCGGCGAAAATTTCTCGTTGAGCTGAATGAGCAGTTCATCCAAACAGTGCGTCATGGAATTGATGATGGAGGGAACGGCGCCGAGCACTCCCAAAAAAAATTCCGGGTCCTGCCACATCATTGTTCGCACCAGACTGCGGCTTGATTCCGGATCAATGTTCTGCAGGACCGTTCGGACGCCTTCTTTGAAGCCCGGCTTCTTGAGCAGTTCCTTAAGCACACGATCGGTTAAGTCAATGACTCCCTTGTTGGCTTCTTGCATGATTGGTTCTCCTATAAGGTTTTACAATTAAAAAAATACCGGGCTGCTTCCATTTGACAGAGTTGCTTGCCGCCCATCCATAGCTGAATGATCTTGATATCGCGCCAGTGCTTTTCGATATCGTATTCACGATCGGCACCGTACGCGCCCAGAACATCCATGGCCTTGCCGAATATGTCCACCGCTCTGTCGGAAACGAAGTCTTTGAGGTTGCGGAGCTTACAGGCCACTTCATCGGAATACAGGGGATAGCCATAGGGCTTATTGCGCCGGTCGCCCATTTTGGCCCCTTCGTAAGCCAGGATTCTGCAGATATCGATGTCGCCGGCAATCCGGCCGATAATACCGGCAATGGCATCGTTTTCTTTCAGCGGTTTATTATTATATGTTTTGGTCGAAACGAAGTCGTAGAGGATTTCGTAAAGGTTGAGCATGGCGCCGCACAGAAATCCCATGCTTCCCACCAATCCCCAGGGAATGATTTCGCGAAAGACCTGCGCGTCCATTCCCGGTCCATGTGCGCGGTACCAGCAGGGAACTCTTACATCGTCAAACCAGATATCGCCGTTTTTATCAGCAGCCATGCCGGCCTTTTCGTAAGGCCCTCCCTGGGTTACGCCTTTGGCGTCGGCGGGAACAAAGATTAAAGCAAAGTCATTCGGATCATGCGATCCCAACTTTGTCGTGCAGGGAACAACAAAAAGTTTGGCCACCCCGCCTGTATTGGTGGGCCAGAGCTTATGACCGTTGATCACCCATTCATCACCGTCTAATCGTGCGGTCGTACGGATGGTTTTTCCACCCAGGATATCCATGTTCTCGATGTCCGCACCGCCCTGAGGTTCCGTCATGGCGTTGGCTGCGAAAACTGCCTTATCGGTCTCGCAGAACATCGGTGCAAATTCTTTGGCTAGCCGCCAGTTGACATGAGGATCAACCAGGATTGTTGTGAGAGGCCAGTAGGTCACCATAAAAGCCACCGCCATTGCGGTGTCCGCCCGTCCAACCTCCTCTGCCAGCGCGCAGGCAACAGTGAAGGCGTAATCGGAACGGCCAATTCCCCAGCCACCAAGCTCCGGAGGGAAAAGGGCTTTTTGAACGCCAACACCTTTATCTCCCATAAGCTTGTCGAAGGCGGGTTCAATCAGATGATGCTCCTTCCAGTCTTCATCGTATTTACGCCGGTAAGGCATAACTTCTTTCGTTGCCCAGTTTCTCAGAGCGCTGCGGAGGTGTTTATCCATCGGGGATATATATTCATCCGGTTTTGAGAATTCATCGAAGTTTTTCATCATTCCTCTCCTTTTTAAATCTCTTTGCAGTCAAAGAAAAACCGCGCCGTATCCATCTTTACCGGCGCCTCGGCGCCGACTCCACAGAGGTAAGACTGAATGGTTTTGGCATCCCGCCAGTGTTTTTCCACATGCCACTCTTTGGCGTAGCCTGCGGAGCCCATGAGCTCCAATCCTCTGTTGATTGCCCGAACGATCTTCTGCTGTATCTGTGAACCGATGATCTGTGAAAAAGTGTAGATCCGTTGGAAACCACCGTGTTTCCAATCTTCAGGCTTTGACATCATGTGGGCCAGATTGTAAAGGAGCAGCCTTGCCGTGAAGATTTCATCGGCCACATCGGCCAGAACCGAAGCACAGAGAGGATTTTCCTTCATCATGGTTCCGCCCTTAATCGTTCTGGTTTCCGCCCAGTCTCTGAAAATTTCAAATGAATTCATACCCACGCCGACGCTTACACTGCCCAGAAAGAGGTTGAGCCAGGCATAAATTTCCTCCACAACGCCTTCTCGGATAAGAACATGGGATTTTGGAATATGGACACCGTTGAAGCTGACCTCAGCATTGGCGCAGGAATTGAGTCCCGTTTCCTGAAGAGTCCTGCCACGTAAGATATTTCTGTCATTGCCTGGAACCAGAGCGATGCAGGGGCGTCCTTCCTGGTCGGCGCAAACCACACAGAAAAGATCGGCGCAAGAACCGCTGCTGAAAGGCCTCATGTTGAATCCGTTAAGCGTAAAGCCATCTCCATCCGTCTTTACGGTTGCGGCAATAGATCTCCCTAAAAACAATGAAGTTTCTTTATCTGCGGAGCCTGTGCCCGGAAGGATCACAGAAGAAGTTCTCAGCTCTTCGACGCAATAAGCGGAGGCTAACATATTGCTGAGTTCTGCATCTGAATACAGCGGCATGCCGGCAACGGCAAAGATTGCACACTGCATCGCTGAAATTACGCCGATAGAGGCGTCGGCGCGTCCGATTTCCGAAAGTACAGAAACAATCCCAGGAGCGCGGGAAGGGTGGTCCCAACCGAATCCTCCGTGTTCCTCGGGCAGGGTCAGACGTTGCAACCCAATGGTAAGATTAAGAGTATTTCTCTTTTCGATGAACAAGGGATCAATGTTTTCACGATATTCCTGCCGCTTGGATAGAATTTCTCTGTCGGCCCATTGTCTGACCAGGTGAAGAACATCTTGTGCTTCTTCGTCAACCGTGTCTAGCGGATAAAAAAACAACTCATCTAGTGTTTTATTCATGGTCTATCTGTCCCCCTCTTGTTCCTGTTTTTTTGACTGCTTTTCCCTCTTTGTTATTTGTTTTTCCGAGCTTGCCGTTTTTTTCCTTATGTTCGGTCTCTTGCTGTACGTTTGTCGGCGCCTTCATCAGAAGCTCTTTGTGAATTTTCATGAAATGATGGGCTGCCTGATCCATGTCCAGGGGGGCTTCAGCGATGAGGGGTCTTAAAATTGCGTTGAGAAAATCAACCTCACTGTGGAATTCGTCGGTGCCGTCAAATGCCAGCGAATGAAAGGAAAGACCAATGAAATAAATGAAGATGAAACGAGCAAACTCCCGTGAAATGTTGAGACGTTCAGACATGCCGGCTGTGTGGCGCTCGGCGAAAAATGAATAAACCGGTTTCCACTGTTCCATTTTCGTCGTGCGATACATATCAATCGCCAGAAGCATAATGTCTTCGTACAGTTCACTTCTTTCTTTCCAGTAACCCACCATCATATCGAAGCGGTCGCTTATGTTTTCGACATTGCTGGTACGTTCGATATATTCCTGGATGTTTCGATCACCCACCCATGCGATCATTTGGGAAAGCATGTCTCCCTTGGAGGGGAAATAATGATAAAGCGTTCCGGTCGAAACACCGATTTCGGCGGCGATTTCCTTCATGTTGATATTGTTGTAGCCTTTGCGGGTGAACAGATTCAGGCTTTTTTCCAGTAGGGTTTGACGGTATTCTTCATGATTGACAATTTTAGGCATGACACTCACCTCCTTGGCAACGTCTATGGATCAGGATCGTGGAGTATGTCAAAAAACGGATTGAAAGATGAATATTGAATGGAAAACAGTTCAAGCAGACATTCGAATCCATGTTAAATGATTTCACTGAAAACCCTCTTTTTTTATCCGCACGGGGAAAACCGGTGATCAAGGGTTGAAAAGCAACCGGAAAAGCCATGCTTTTTATATTGAATGTTCGTTATAAAAACATAGAAAAAAATTCCTGTCAAGGTTTTTCTTATTGCGTATCCATTTTTTTCTCCGACGACTTCCGGACGATTTTTTTGTTGATCCTGATCAGAAAAAAAAGGGCTGCCCAGGGCAGCCCTTTTAAAAGATGGAAAATCAATGGCAAAAAATATTAGCACAACTCAAAAACTGCTGCTGCGCCCATGCCTCCGCCGATACACATGGATTCTACGCCATATTTTGCCTTGCGGATTTTCATTTGATTGATGAGCTGGGCACACAGTTTGGCACCGGTGCATCCCAACGGATGGCCCAGCGCAATGGCGCCGCCATTTACATTGACAATGCGCTTGTCGCTGTCGCTGGACCAGAACGACTTATCGTCATACAATCCCAGCTTCTGCATGGCGTAGATACATTGGGAAGCAAAAGCTTCATTGAGTTCCCAGAGGTTGATGTCTTCCACCTTGAGGCCGGCCAGTTGCAGGGCCTTGGGAACGGCATAAGCCGGACCGACGCCCATTTCATCCGCCTTACATCCCGCCACGGCGTATGCCAGAATTCTGGCAATGGGTTTGACGTTCAGGCGTTTTACGGCCTCTTCGCTCATGATCAAGCTGGCGGCCGCGCCATCCGTGGTTTGCGAGGAATTTCCCGCTGTTACCGAACCCTGATTGGGTACCCACGGATTGGCTGAAGCGAAGGCTCCCCTCAATTTGCCCAGGCCTTCGATGGTGGTGTCGGCACGGACTCCGTCATCAAAATCCTGCATTTTCATAGTTTTGGTCCACATTCCGTCTTTTTCGATGTATTTATAGGCGGGAGTGGGGATAATTTCCGTAAAGGACTTGTTTTTCTGTGCCTGGGCCGCCTTCATATTGGAATGGTAGGCGAATTCATCCTGCATTTCGCGTGTGATCCCGTAACGCCGGGCAACATTTTCGGCGGTGATGCCCATGGACATGTAAACATCCGCGTTTTCCTTGGCCCATTCCGGATTGGGCCGAGGCATGTTTCCGCCCATCGGCACGATGGACATGGATTCGCAACCGGCGCCAATGGCCACGTCGCACCAGCCGCTTTTAATACGCATGGCCTGAAGGGCGATGGCCTCCAAGCCGGAAGAGCAAAAACGGTTGACAATCGCGCCGCAGGTGGTGTCGGGAAATTTGGCTATCTGGGCGACAATGCGTCCCAAATTCAAGCCTTGTTCGGCTTCCGGAAACGCGCAGCCGACCAGCATGTCCTCCACTTCACCCTTGTCAATTTTTGCCCTATCCATCAATCCGTCCAGAGCGGTTTTGAGTAAATCTTCCGGCCGGGTCTGCGCAAAAGCGCCGCGCCCTCTTCTGCAACCCGGCGTCCTTACTGATTCCACTATATATGCTTCTCTCATTTATCAATCCTCCTGTTATCCTAAAATAAGCCTATAAGAACATCGGCTTGCCGGTGGTCATAATGCTTTCGGCCATTTTCTGGGTGTTTTCTGTTTTCCACAGTTCCACAAACGCTTCGCGCTCCAGCGACTGGAGATATTCTTCAGTCACCAGCGTTCCCGAGGGGACATCTCCGCCCGACATGCAGTGGCAGATTTTCTTGGCGATTAGTTCCATATGCGGCGTGATATAGCCGCCGCTTTTCATGTTGAGCATTTCGGCATAAATCATGCCGCTCGCCTCGCGCCCGAATACTGCAATTTTCTTTTTCATTGGAGGCGCATAGCCGTCTTCGACCATTCGCAGAACTTCTTTCTTGGCCTCGCCGATCAGATTGTCGCGGTTCATGACGATGCGATCTTGGGCGCCGAGGAAGCCGCGGGCACGCGCTTCAGAGGCAGACATGGTGGTTTTCGCCTGGGCCACCTGCATAAAGCACTGGATGAAAAATCCTCCCCAATCGGTGATTTTGGAGATATCCGGCTTGGCCGTGGTGGATTTGCGCCACAAATTAATCATGCCGCAGCCCGCCGGAACCAAACCGGCGCCAATTTCGACCAATCCCATGATGAGGTCCATGTGCGCGACGATTCTGTCTGCCGCCAAACAGACCTCGCAGCCTCCGCCCAGTGCCAGACCGTATGGCGCTGCCACAACGGGGAAGGGTGCATAGCGCAGGCCCATGATGCCCACATGGACTTCTTTGATAAAATTGTTGATTTCATCAAATTTGTTTTCCCTGGCCAGACTGAGCATGTAAGCTAAATCGCCACCCGCTGAAAAATGACCGGGCATGCCGCCGGTCTGATTGCCGATAACCATTCCGATGCCGTTATCACGAACATGCTGAGCGGCCACAACCATGAAATCGGTCATGGTTTTGTTGATGGCGTTCATTTTGGAGTGGAATTCCAAACAGAAAACTCCGTCGCCCAGATCGATAAGGGATGCGGCGGAGGAGGTTTTCACCACCTTGTTTTCCGCGCGCAACGCTGGCAGACTGATGGCCGTATCGCTTACGCGAACTGGTTTGTAGCTTTCGGATGCGAAATCGTAGAACAACCTCTTGCCGTTTTCAAGTTTATAGAAAGAAGTCGCTCCCTTGGCAATCATCTGCTGAATGTTTTTGGGTATAGCCATGCCGTCCTTTTCCATCTTCTTGACTGATTCTTTCAGGCCGATGGCGTCCCAGGTTTCAAAGGGCCCCAGTTCCCAGTTGTATCCCCATTTCATGGCGTTGTCGATTTCCACCACGGTATCGGAGATTTCAGGAATGCGATTGGCGGAATAAATCAGCGAGCTGGCGCTGGTTTTCCAGGCATACTTGGACAGTTTGTCCTCGCCGTAGAGGGCGGCCTTCAGCTTGTCAGCCGTCGTTTTGGCGGCTTTGACGGCATCCAGACAGGGGGCCGCAACCTTTTCAAAGGGTTTGTATTCACCTGTTTTGGGATCAATCGCCAGCTTGACTTTTTTACCTTCGGGCGTACGTTCGGTTTTATAGAAACCGGCCTTGGTTTTATTGCCCAGCTGTTTGCGCTCGACCATGCCGCGAATGAACTGCGGCGGCTGGAAAAGGTCACGGACTTCGTCTTGCTCGCACTTGGCGTAAGTATTGTCCGTCACATGAATCAGTGTATCCAGACCGACCAGGTCGCTGGTGCCGAATGTTGCTGTTTTGGGACGCCCAAGGGGAGCCCCCATGATGGCGTCCACTTCGGGGATGGAAAGGCCGTCTTCCAGCATGGAGTGAATCTGCTTGGAAATGCCGTGGATGCCGATCCGGTTGCCGATAAAGTTCGGCGTATCTTTGGCCCAGACGATTCCCTTCCCCAAGCGTTTTTCTCCGAAAGTGGCCAAGAATTTCAGAACTTCTTTGCGCGTTTTTGCGCCGGGAATGATTTCAAGCAGATGCATCCAGCGGACGGGATTGAAAAAGTGCGTACCCAGGAAATGCTCCTTGAAGCTCTTGCTCAAGCCTTCAGACATGTCCTTAAGCGGAATGCCGGAAGTATTGGAAGAAACGATGGTATCCGGCTTCCGAATGCCTTCAATCCGTTTGAAGAGCTGCTGCTTGATTTTGAGATTTTCCACGACCACTTCGATAATCCAATCGCAATCCGCAAGCTTGCCGAAATCGTCTTCGAGATTGCCGACGGTGATGCGTCCCAGATCTTCTTTCTGAAACAGCAGGGGCGGCTTCGCTTTTTGCAGGGCTTCCAGACCGGCGTTGACGATTTTGTTGCGGGCCTTGGGGTCTTGCTTTTCTTCTTCTTTCAGATCAAACGGCACGATATCCAGCAAGAGTACATCGACACCTGCGCCGGCAAGGAGAGCGGCGATGCCGCCACCCATGATCCCTGAGCCGATAACTGCGGCCTTATTGATTCTCCTAACCATACTTCCTCCTTTTTACATGAATTTGGTCTTAAATATTGTTTTTTAAGACCGGACATTAATGACCGAACAAGGCTGCACCCTAAAACAGTCCGCTCAATTAATCAATTGTAATTTTTCATCCGTGAGTATTGTCTTGACACAAAAATTTATTCATCTGTATAATGAAACTGAAACATTTCATTGACGCAAGCAGAAAGAGACAAAGCAATGCATACGGCCGTTTTGTCATGGGAAAAAAATAAGCAACGCTCTTCTATTCAGGAAAAATCCTCGTGTTATGTGCTTTTCCGAATTGCCCGGCAAAATTACGCCCTGCCTTTGACCCAGGTCATACGCGTTTTGCGCATGGCGGCGGTGACAACGGTCCCCGACATGCCGGACTGGCTGTCGGGAATGATCAATGTTGCCGGGCAGACTCTCGCCGTCCTTGATTTAAGGCGTCTGCTTGGTCAACCGGGCAAGGAACCGGAATTACAGGATCGTCTTCTTATTATCCAATCCTCGCAGATCACGGCCGCTGTTTCCGTTGATGAAGTTCTGAGCATTCAGAACGTTCCGGATGCTCAAATTGAGCTTCCCCAGCAGGCACTTTCCTCATCGCGTTTGCTGTCGGCAATCATTCGACAGGACGAGTCCCTGATAATGGTTCTCGATGCGCAAAGGCTGTTTTTGGATCGTTTGGAAAAATTAGGCGACATCTCCCTATGACGCCACATCCTCATCTTGAAGATCACGACTATGTTTTTTTTCGGGAACTCATCCGGAAACGTGTGGGCATCGTCATCGGAGAAACCAGACGAAACATCCTGGCCCGCGCATTGAAAGACAGTGCCGAACAGGCAAACTGCCCTGACATTCCTTCATACGCCGCGCGTCTTCTGGTCGCCGAAACCGACAGCGAACTGTGGGATGATCTCGTGAAGAAACTAACCATTGGTGAAAGTTATTTTTTCCGGCATCAGGAGCAGATCAATGCTTTGCGGCGGAATATTTTCCCCGATTTAATCGCCCGTCACTGGATGGACCGCACACTGCGGCTATGGAGCGCCGGTTGCGCGACAGGTGAGGAGCCCTATACGATCGCCATTTTGCTCAATGAGCTGCTGGACAACGCCGAACAATGGAAAATCAGCATTCTGGCCACGGACATCAACCGTCAATCCCTGGAAGCGGCCCGTGTCGGCCGCTATCGGGACTGGTCGCTTCGCAATACGGAACCGCAGATGCAGAAAAAGTATTTTACCCAAGACGGAGGTTTTTTTACTCTCGACCCGGCCATACGCAAAATGGTGACGTTTGCCTATCTCAATCTGTCGGAAGATAAATATCCCGCAACAGCCAACCAAACCAGTCATCTTGATCTGATCCTTTGCCGCAGTGTGACCATCTATCTGCCCCAACCGGTGATTCGTGATATTGCAAAACGGTTTCACAGATGTCTGGTGCCCGGCGGATGGCTCCTGGTGGCTCCCAGTGAGGCAAATTCCGATATTTACAGCACATTTCAGATGCTGGTTTTCTATGGCAATATTTTCTACCAAAAAATGAGTAAGTTATCCGCCTCCGGCCGGCCGGCCGAAGATCAGGAATCCCTAGCGGACGCAAAGAGGTTGTCCGGATTTGTTCATACGTCGGATTCTCTTCATTTACCCCAAAGGCAAAATCCGTCATTTGCGCCAGGCGTCGGTTCCATTCCTGCCGTGCCGAAAAGCGCTGGACTGAAAAGTGAAAAATCCGTCCGAATCGAAGAGCAAAATTTATACGAGCAAGGGGAAGCGCATATGAAAAAACATCATTATGATGAAGCGCTCCGCTTTTTTCGGGCCGATCTTGCCAAAAGGCCGGATTCTGTGTTAACCCGGTACCGTTTAAGCTGTCTGGAGGCAAATGCCGGAAATCTCGATCAAGCTGAAAACTACGCGGAAGCGGCTCTTCGGGATGATCCGCTGCACAGCCGTTTGCACTATATCATGGGCATGATTCAGCAAGCCCGTGGAAAAACCGATGAAGCGCTGACGTGGTTTAAAAAGACCCTCTATCTGGATCCGGATTTTGTTCTGGCCCACTTTAGCCTTTCTTATCTCTATGAACGCGCCGGCAAGCAAGAGGAGTCTCAACGCCACCGAGAGCTTGCTGCCCGGCTGGCTATCCGGCTTTCTCCGGATAGCCTGTTGCCTGGTTCAGAGGATCTGACGGCAGGCCAATTATTGGGGATGATGCAGGCCGATGCGGGAACCGCCAACCCATTAAACCAGAAAAGGATGTAAAAGATGCAGAATCATACCACCCCGATGAGCGCGGCAAATTCTCACGACCGGGACTCCGTCCGGCTTATTCTTGAAGAACGGGCCAAATTGCTGGCCGGGACGAAGGAGAAAAAAGAGGAAGGCAAGGAGATGCTTGAAGTGCAGGCATTCCACTTGGGCGCAGAATATCTGGGAGTGCCCACAGGCATGGTGCAGGAGATACAGCGCCTCCGCTCCCATCGCTGGTCCCGTGTGCCTTGTGCACCTCCCTTTATCGTCGGAGTCGTCAATCTGCGGGGGCGGATTTACTCGATTCTGGATCTGGCGGTTTACTGGGGTCTGCCTGCCCGGCCTGTTTCCGACTCATCTCATCTTCTTCTCGTGCAGGGTGTCAATCAACGCTATCATGAAAAAATCGAATTAACGCTGCTGACGGATGACTGCTCCGAGGTGCGGTTTATCGCCACGGATGAGCTTCGTCCGCCGCCTTCGACTCTTTCGGCAAAAGTGCAGAGCTATCTCCGGGGCGTGACGCCGGAGATGATGCTGATTATCGATCTGGAGCTTTTGCTTTCCGATCCCGACATGATCGTCACGGACGGAGAATGAGGCGGAATATCGCAACATAACGAAAAATCGATATCCAAAAGCCATTTATGAATATTCGGAATAATAGGAGGAATAAAAATGATCAACCCGAAAAACGTGACCATCGGAAAAAAACTTATTGTCAGTTTCCTCTGCGTTGCAGCCGGTTTGCTAGCTATCGGAATGATCGGTTGGAGCAGCATCAGCAGCATGGAACGGGGCATTATCAACATGGCCGAAAATCGCATTCCTGACCTGCAATGCATGAATGCCCTGAACAAGGAACGGATGGCAATTCGGGCGCAAACCCTGGATGTTTGGATAGAGGAAAACTCCGATCACTCCATCGCCGTGGCTTCCTATCGACGAATCCAGCAGGAGCGAAAGGCCAGTTGGGCCCGGGTGGACGAGAACATGAGAAAACTGAAAAGCATTCCTCGACAGTCCGAAAAAGGACGGGATCTGATGTCCAAAATCGAACCGGAATATGAAGCGTGGCGTCGCATCTATGTTGAACTGGATGCGCTGATTGAGAAACTTGCCGGCAGTGCAAATTCCGCAAAACGGGCTGAACTCTACAAGGAGTATCGAACCGTAACCGACCGTATGATTCCCATTTCCGATGCGTTTGGCCGGACCATAGAAGAGCTTGCTAAAAACAACAACGAAAACACGACACGAATGGCCATGAAGCAGGTAGAAGAAGCCGTTTTTATGGAGCGGATCATTATTATCTGCACATTTTTGGGTGTGTTTGCGGCGATGATCTTTGGTTTGATGATTAGTCGTAGCATTGTCAACCCCATGCGGGAACTTACGGCGGCGATGGACAAGCTTGCCACAGGCGATGTGGACGTAACTATCAATGCTGGGCAAAAAGATGAAATCGGGAATCTTGCTGATTCGCTCAAGAGAATGGCGGAAAATACACGGGCAACGGCCCTGGCGGTGGAAAAAATCGCTGGCGGAGACCTGCGTGTCAAGGCAACCATTCTCTCCGATCGGGATGTTCTTGGCAGAGGTTTGAATCAGGCTGTGGACGCTGTCAAAGCCCTTGTGGACGACGCAAACATGCTTTCCCGAGCAGCGGTGGAAGGAAAGCTGGCCACGCGCGCGGATGCCTCAAGACATCAGGGTGATTTCCGCAAGATTGTTTCGGGCGTCAATGACAC